>JAESGK010000050.1_pt1 | contig 162325 bp, 128 predicted proteins | sample 9269681 | NCBI WGS metagenome assembly JAESGK01 (sample SAMN14515347, study PRJNA621673) | algae metagenome | isolation source: Timaviella obliquedivisa GSE-PSE-MK23-08B and co-occurring heterotrophs from... | place: USA: Grand Staircase Escalante National Monument, Utah | collected 2006-08-15 | reverse complement strand
TCCGGCTGAACTGAGATGGCGTCAACAAAAACAAATCACTCATGGCGAATCCTCCTGCCAGGAGTGAATCAAAACAATCCAAAATTGGGAAGCCCCTTAATCAATGGGGCCTGAGCCTAAGGAGTTCGGACGGACATGCGTCTCTGTCTTGCGCGCGCTTGTCGGCTCGTCCTGTCCTCAGCTGAGTTTGCAGGGGCCGCAACCACCAGGCTCATTGCAGCTCCTATGTTTACATTGCTCAGTAGTCGGGCCTGTGTTTCGATCGTCGGATGATCGAACATCCGGATGACCGAGACGGCTGTATGAAAGGCCTGCGACAAACGCCCGGCAAGCCGCGTTGCCAAAAGCGAATTGCCGCCGGCTGAAAAGAAGTTGACATTGGTCCCAGTGATGTCGCGCGACAGCAGGTCGGACCAGATCGCGCAAAGTTTGGCTTCCGTTTCCGAGACTGGCGCACGTAGGGATATAGCCGTATTCGACCGGAGACCCATGAGCAGTGCTTCCGCGGCCGCCCGGTCAACCTTGCCGTTGGCAGTCAAAGGCATGGCATGCACTGCGTGGAGAAGTGTCGGCACCAGTGATTTGGGGAGATGGTCGCTGAGAGCCTGGGAAATCGCGATCTTACCAATAGCCGCATGGTCGGTGGCGACGACCGCTGCGAGCTGATCTCCGTGGGCGCCATCGCGCAGAACCAGCGCCACAGCCTGCTTGATGCCCCGTTGCTGCTGCAGTGCTGCTTCAATCTCGCCAAGCTCGACGCGCAGGCCGTTGATCTTGACCTGGTTGTCCTCGCGGCCGAGAAATTCGACCGTTCCATCCGGCCGCCAGCGGCCCCAGTCTCCAGTCCGGTACAGCCGTTCTCCCGTCAACGGATGCGTCACGAAACGCTTCGCCGTACGTTGCGGGTCGGCCCAATATCCGCGCGCCAGCCCCTTGCCGCCGATGAAAATCTCGCCGACGGCGAAGTCGGGCCTGTCCTCCATACGTGCGTCGAGCACATGGATCGTCTGGTTTGCCAGCGGAGTGCCGTAGGGAATGCTGCGCCAGTCCGGGGCGATGGCATGGACCGTATGGGCAATGGACCAGATCGAGGCTTCCGTCGCGCCACCCAGGGAGACGAGTAAGACAGGGCCGGGGAGGGCGAGAACGGCGCGGCAAAGGGGCAGAGGCAACCAGTCGCCGCTCAGCATTACTAGCCGCAGCGACGCGATGTCCGCCAGCGCGCCGCGGTCTTCAAGATAATCGTGGAGCAGTTGCATCAGTGCCGGGACGCTGTTCCAGACCGTGATGCCGTGTTGCCGGACAAGGTGCCGCCAATCCTCAAGATCAGGCGCCGGGGAGGGGGCCGGCACGACCACCGTTCCGCCAGCCGCCAGCATCCCGAAAATATCATAGACCGACAGATCGAAACTCAACGACGAGACCATCAGGCAGCGATCGTGCTGTGTCATGCCATAGCGGGCGTTGATATCCAGGATCGTATTGAGGGCAGCGCCATGTTCGATCATGACGCCTTTCGGCACGCCCGTGGAGCCGGATGTGAAAATGACGTAGGCGAGGTCGTCCGTCTTTGCCGGGTCGTCGAGCGCGGGAACCGGGTTGCGATCCTCCAGCAATCGGTGCCCGACCGCGAGCCGAGAAACCTGCTGCTGCCCGGCATGGTCCGGCGCTTCCACGCCGTCCAGGCTGAGCATCAGGGTGGCACGGCTTTGTTCGAGCAGGACGCCGATGCGCCTGTGCGGAAGCGAAGGATCGATCGGGATATAGGCCGCACCGGCTTTCAGGATTGCCAGAACGGCAACGATCTGCTGCCAGCCCTTTGGTAGAAGAACAGCGACGAGTTGCTCCCTTTGAGGCGCATGCGCGATAATTTCCGCCGCCAGACGGGAGCTGGCGGCGTCCAGTTCTTGATAGGTGAGCGAAAGCGCACCGCTGATGAGGGCGACCGCGCCGGGTTGAACCTGTGCTTGATGCAGGAAGGGATCATGCAGGCGCTTGAAATCGTTTCCCGGCACCCAGCCGGTTTCATTGACTTCGCGCCGCTGATGGCGCGTCGGCGCGCTGAGGAGGTCGAGATGGGCGTCATCCCACGCCGCGTCGTCCGTAAGCAATCGTTGCAGCAAATCGAAATGGCTTTGGGAAAGTGCCTCGATCAAGCCGGCAGGGAACGCCGTGTGCACATGATCCCAGTTCAGGATGAGATCGCCACGATGTTCGAGCGCCTGATGGTCGAGCAGCGTCTGCGGGGTCTGTACCGCTGCGCGGGTGATTTCGCCGAAACTGGCAAAGGCATCAAGGTAGCTGCGCCCCGTACCAAGCGCGCTGGTGAAGACGAAAGGGAGCAGCGCCCTGTTGGGCGCGCCCCGGGCGGCGCTCAGCATCGAGAGCACCTCGACACCACTGACGGCACTGTTGTCCAGATCCTGCCAGAGCCGGTCGCGGATCGCCCGGGCGAGATCGATGAAGCTGGGGCTTGTGGCCGTATCGACTTCCACAAGGACCAATGACGTGAAGTCCCCGATGACGCCGTCGAGATCAAGCGTCGAGGACGAGCGGTTGAACAGCGTCGTCGTCAGCGTGAAATGACCGCTCTTGCTCCAGGTGGACAATGCTCGCGCGTAAGCGGCCATCAGCACGACTGAGGCCGTCAGGCCACGGGTGCGGATCATTTCCTGCAGCCGTGCCCAGTCCTCACGCAGCAGCACAGTCTGGTGCCGCTGGAACTGCGGCACACCAATATCGGCAACGGCGAGCGCCAGCGGCAGTTCGGGCCCGAGCGGCAGGCCGTCGATTCGATCCTGCCAATAGCAGCGGGCCTGCTGCGTTTCCACAGCGCCCAACCGGGTCTGCTGATCCAGCACATAATCGCGGAACTGCGCGCCCGCAGCCGCACTTGAAATCGATGGATCATTACAGTGCTGCCACCACAGATCGATCCAGATCTCCAGCGATTTCAGGTCGAAGACAAGGATGTCGAAGCTTACGTGCAAGATATGCCGGTCCTCCGAGATCCGGCTCATGCGAATGTTGAAGAGCGGCCAGCGGTCTGGAGGCAGCACCTCCTGTTCCATCGCGGCACGGGTGGCAGCAAGCCGCTCCTGACGCTCATCCTCGCCAAAGCCGCTCAAATCCTCAAGGCCGATCCTGTAGCGATCGACCGTCTCCAGAATACGCTGCATGCCGCTATCGGTAATGATGGCACTCAGCATCGGGCTGCAGGCGATCGTCGCGTTGAGTGCCTCTTCCAGGCGATCTGGATCGATATCCAGCGTCTCCGCCTCGAGATAGCCATGGGCTGCGACACCGCCCAACTCAAAATGTGGTTCGCGCCCAAGCCAATAGGCCCGCTGGATATCGGTGAGCGGAAATGGTGCGTGGCGGTCGGCGGCTGGCCATTCAATGGTTCCTGATGGTTCATCCGTGGACAGTGGTGCCACGTTCGAATGCGCGCCAATCAGCCGGATCCAGTCATCAACCGAGGGAGACTGCGCCAGCGCGCTGAATGGCAGCGAAAGACCGGCGTCAGCAATCTCGCTCTGGATCTTCATCAGCGCGATCGAAGTGAGGCCGATCTCGATCAGGTTTTCATCCGTGGAGAACTCGTCTGATTCGGCTCCCAGCGCGCGCGCGACAAGCGCATGAAGATGTTCAACGGACCAGGCTGTGGCGACCGGATGGTTCGCCGGTGTGTCCGCCTCTTTGCTCGTTCCGCTCGTGCCGGTCACGCCCGTTCCTCTTGCGTTGCAGGATTCGTGCTCCGCGCTCCGGCGGTCATGTTCCAGTGCTGTATCTGCTGCTGAATGAACCATTGAATGATCTGGCTGAAGAGCGGCACGATGAAATCCGGGCTTAGCCCATTTTCCTCGGCCCAGGCCCTCCGCACCGGCAACATCGCGGCCACGCGTTCAGGCGCCGGGATGCTCGCTGCGTCCGGCTTGAAACGAGCCGCTTCCAGCACGTAGGTCATTCGCACGCCAAGCATGTCGATGATGGCCTTATCGAGACTGTCGATGGCTTGGCGAATGTCGCCGAGATCCTTGCAGGCGGCCGGCGTCGTGACCTCAATGCCGATATCCTTTGCCGTCAACATGGTCAGCCTTTCCTTTCGGCGGATGGCGCCGATTGATAGATTTGCTTCAGCTTTTCGCGCAGGTCCTTCTTGCTGACCTTGCCGATCCCGGTCTCGGGAAAGCTCTCAATGAAGATGAACTGGTCCGGTATCTTGAAGGAGGCGAGCCCCTTTGCGCGCAGATGACGGGTGAGGGCAAGCGGCTTCAGTCCCTCGGTGCGGGCAATGACGAAGGCGCAGATGCGTTCGCCCAGCACATCGTCGGGCAAGCCGACAACGGCCGCATCGTGGATGCCGCCATGGCCGAGCAGCAGGTTTTCGACCTCCTCCGGCGAAAGCTTTTCCCCGCCCCGGTTGATCTGGTCCTTCTCCCTGCCCGAGAGGATCAGGTAGCCATCGGGTGTCAGCCGGACAATGTCGCCGGTGCGGTAGTAGCCATCTGCCGTGAAGGCTTTGGCATCGTGTTCCGGTATCCGGTAGTAGCCCCGGATCGTATAGGGACCGCGCGTCAGCAGTTCGCCCGCTTCGCCCTGTGAGACATCGCAGCCATCGGCATCGACCACGCGGATCTCGTCGGCGGGCGACATCGGCCTGCCTTGCGTACGCATGATGGTTTCCTCGTCATCATCAAGGCGCGTGTAGCAGATCAACCCCTCGGCCATGCCGAACACCTGCTGGAGGCCGCACCCCAGTATCGGGCGCACCCGGCGGGCAGCCTCCTCGTTCATCTTGGCGCCACCAACCTGCAGCGTCTTGAGGCTGGCAAGCCCGCCGATCGCCGATTTCTGCGCCGCCTGCATCCACAACAGGGCAAGGGGAGGGACCAGGGACGTGATGGTCACGCCATGCCGGGCGATGAGGGCAAAGCAGGTCTCAGGCCCCGGATCGCTGGCGAAAACTACAGTTCCGCCATTGACCAACGTTCCCATGACGCCAGGGCAGGCAAAGGGGAAATTGTGAGCGACCGGCAAGGCGCAGAGATAGACCGTTTCCGTATCCATGCCGCTCATCTCGGCGCTGGTGCGCATATTGTAGAGATACTCGTCATGACGGCGTGGAATGAGCTTGGGTATGCCGGTGGTTCCGCCGGAAATCTGGAAGACGGCGACGTCGCCGGGGGCGATTTGCGGGAGGGCCGCTGACGCCGCACGTTCCGTGAAGAGGCTATCGAAGTCGACGAATTCTTCGGCGTCGCCGAGAACGACGATGTGCTCCAGATCAGGCAATCCGGACTGGAGTTCGCGGGCCAGCGCGCGATAGTCGAAGCCGTTCAGTCTGTCGGGAATGAAATAGGCACGGGCCTGAACAAACGCGCAGAAACCGCTGATTTCAAGATGCCGGTGCGGCGGCAGAGCGAGCACGGGAACGACGCCGATCTGGGCCAGTGCGAAAATCAGCTCTGCGAAGGCGATGCTGTTGGGCATCTGGACGACGACGCGATCGCCCTTCTTCAGGCCGAGCGTCGTAAGCCCATTCGCAAGCGCCGTCGCACGTTTTGCCAACTGCCGATAGGAAAGGCGGCATTCGCTTTCGATGAACGCAACCTTGTCGGCATGGACCGCCGCGATCTCCTCAAGCATGCTGGTGAATGTTTCGTCGCGCAGATATCCCGCTTCCCTGTAGCCGTCGCGATAGTCCTGCGGCCATCCAGGGCAATCGGCGTTGGGATCGGAGACAAGGGTGTTGAGCATGACGGCCTATTCCATTTCGCGATGTGGCGCCGTCGGGCGAAGGCCGAGCGCGCTCAGCATGGTCTGCAGTTTGATTTCCGTTTCCTTGAACTCGTCGCGCGGGACCGAACCATCGACAATGCCAGCGCCGGCAAACAGCCGGGCGCGTTTGCCGCGGATTTCGGCGCAGCGAAGCGTGATGGCCCATTCGCCATCGCCTTTCTCGTCGCACCAGCCGACCATGCCGGCATACAGGCCCCGGTCGAAGCTTTCCAGCGCACCGATCGCCCTGACTGCCTCAGCCGTCGGCGTGCCGCCGACGGCTGGAGTGGGGTGGAGTGCCAGTGCCAGATCCAGCACTGTCGTCTCGGGGGCGCGCAATTCGCCGGTGATCACGGTCGAGAGGTGATTGATCGGTCCGGCGCAGAGCACGGTCGGCGTCTGCGGAATGTGGATGTGGCTGCAGTACGGCCGCAGGGCTTCGCCGACGGCCCGGCTGGCAAAGGCATGCTCGCGACGATCCTTTTCGGAATTCAGCAATCCCTCGACATTGCGCGCATTGATTTCGGCATCGGGATGAAAGGCGACAGAACCAGCGAGCGGATTGGCAAAGATGCGGTTTCCGGCCTTGCGTACCAACAGTTCCGGACTGGCACCGATCAGCGCGCCCCTGTCTTCATCGTCGGTTTCGGCGAGCGGCACGGAATAAATGAAACTTGCGGGATGTCTTTCAGCAAGCCGCATCAGGATGCCGAGAATATCGGGCTGGTCCTCGAGTTCCAGCTGCAGGCAACGCGCCAGCACAAGTTTCGCCAACGATCCGTTCCCGATGAGGTCAAGGCCGCGCTGGACAGCGGTCCTATAGCCCTGTTCCGAGGGCAGCGAGATGGCCGAGAGGACGCGCAGCGCCGAGGCCGGATTGAGGCCGGGTCCCAGCGGCTTCTGCCAGCCATCGGCGGAATGGTATTCGACCGAGCGCGGCAGGATCAGCTGCCGGGGCTGTGTCAGGTCGAAGGGGATTGCGCCCATAACAAACGGATGAAGCTCTTTACGCCGTGCCTCGGCGAAATGTCGGTGCAATTCGTCACGCAGGCTCAATCCCGCAACGGTTTGCTGCGAGCAATGCGCTATGCCTTTGCCGATCATTCTGCCGGACGGCGAAATATAGAGCGTTGCGTCGCGAAGGTCGGCGCTTGTGGAAAACGTAGGCGCGGTGTCAAGCGTCGGCTGTTTCAAGGCGGAGGTGTTGGGGATCATGGCTCTACCTTCCGCGAAGGCTGATCGTTGCAATCGGGCGGACTTTCGGCATTGTCAGGCGTCTCCTATTGCCGCGGCGGGATCGGCGGCAGGCAGCGAGCGGATATGGGCTTCCAGCGCATCGAAGGTGGTGTGGACGAAGAGGTCGGTGACATGCAGGTCGATGCCAAGCTCCTGGCGCAGGCGGGCATGGGCTTCGACCAGCTTGATGGAGGTCGCTCCAAGTTCGAAGAAGTTGGTGCCTCCAGGCAGCGACTTCCGCCCGAACACCGTTTGAAGGATTGCGCGTACCTTCATTGCTGCAGGCCCCTGCCGCCTCTCGGCAGGGGTAATGTCGTCGGGTAGAGCGGGCAAGGCGCGCAGATCGATCTTGCCGTTTTCAGAGAGCGGCAGGTCGGCGTGGATGCCGAAACGCGGCGGCACCATGTAGGAGGGCAGAAATTGCCGGCAATGCTGGCGCAGCATGTCCTCGGTCAATGCACCATGCATTGCCGCGGCAACATGGGCAACAAGCTGCGGGCTGCCCGCGCTATTGCGTGTCGTGGCCGCGGCGCGCTTGACCAGGGAATGCCGTTCCAGCGCGTGGACGATGTCGCCAAGCTCGATCCGGTGGCCGCCGATCTTGACCTGATTGTCCTCCCGCCCGAGGAACTCTAGCGTGCCGTCGTTCCAGAAGCAGCCGAGATCGCCGGTCCTGTAGAGGCGGCCGCCGCCATCCGGCGGAGTGACGAATGCGTTGGCGGTCTTTTCGGCGTCGCCCCAATAGTCGCGGGCAAGGCCGAGGCCGCCGATATGCAGGTGACCGGGGACAAGGTTGGGGCGATCGGCGCCATATTTGTCGAGAACGCGGAAAGACTGGTTCGAAAGCGGTAGGCCGTAGGGCACGGATTTCCAGTCGTCAGGGATGTCCGCGACCTCTTGCCAGTTGGACCAGATCGCCGCTTCCGTCGCTCCCCCCAGCGCGATCAGGCGCGTGTCCGGCGACAGGGCTTTCAACTGACCGGAAAGATCGAGCGGGACCCAATCGCCGCTGACAAGCGCAAGACGAAGGCCATCGGGCAGCGCGGCCTTGGCGCCGCCAATCCACAGCAGCAGCATCTGCAGCAGCATCGGTACGGAGTTCCAGACCGTAACCTCGTGGAGGGTCATCAGATCATGCCAGTGTTGCGGATCGCGCTCGCTGCCGGTGTCGGGAATAACGATGGCGGCGCCTGCGCTCAAGGGCGCGAAGATGTCGTAGACGGAAAGATCGAAATTGAGCGCCGAAAGGGCGAAAACCCGGTCGGTCCGGTCCATGCCGAAACGGTGGATCATGTCCCCGATAGTGTTGAGAACAGCGCCATGGGTCATTGTGACGCCTTTCGGCGTTCCCGTCGATCCGGAGGTGAAGATAATGTAGGCCGCGTCGTCGTGAGCCGCGCGCGTGCGGGCCACGATGAGGTCCGTGAGTGGGGTTTGCGGTAGGGGGTCGGACAAGCCGAGGACAATCGATCTGATCTGTGGCACGCTGCCATCCGGTGGTGTGTCCGCCGCCACGATTTCCACGGATGGCGAGACCTGCTCCAACATCAGCGCCAGCCGGGCGCGCGGCAGGTCAGGAGCGATGGGAACATAGATCGCGTTGATAGAGTGGACGGCCACGACGGAGACCACCTGCAAGGGACCCTTGTCCAGCCGGATGGCAATCCGGTCGCCGGACTTCGCGCCGGCCTGAACAAGCCGGGCGGCAAGGTCTGCGGCACGGCGGGCAAGCTCGTCATAGGTCATCGCACCACCGCTCCACAGCACAGCATCGTTCTCTGCCGTGGCTGCAAGGTTGTCCCAGAAGGCCGCGCAGAGATTATCGCGTTCCGGAACCGGATAATCGCCTTTGCCATGAATCTGATCGCGGATGTCGACCTGGTCGCCCGGCAGATGCCGACCGATAGGCTTTTGCCAAAGGTCCGCGTGATCAGCCAATGTCTCGACCGTCTGTGTATAGCGTTGGAAGGCGGCCTCCACTGCGCCGAGGTCAAGGGCCGTTTCGGCGACGTCCCAGTTGAAGCTTAGACCACCGTTTTCCTCGAAAAGCTGGTGATCGAGCGCGACCTGTGGCGTCTGGCTGATGCCGTAGACCTGCGTCCAGTCCATTTCCGAATAAATGTCGGTACCGTCGCCGATCAACAGACTGGTGAAGACCACAGGCATCAGCGAACCGCCGTAATCGCGCCGCGACCGCGCCAGTTCACGCAGCAGATCGACGCCTGCGACTGCGCTATGTTCCAGGCGCTCCAGCAGTGCCGTCTGTGTGGCGCGTACCTGCGCGGCAAGTGGCATTTCCATGGAGGCAAAGCCGACAAGCGTCGTGTTGGTAAATTCGCCGAGCACATGTCTGATATCGGGATGGATGGGAGGTCGATTGAACAGCGTCACGTTCAGCGCGACGTCTTCGTTCTGGCTCCAATGGGACAGGACATTGGCAAAAATCACCGCCATAGCGCTGGTCGGCGTCACGCCGAGATCCCCGCATATCTGTTTCAGCTGTCTCCATCTGGATGCTGGAACATGGGCCGAGAAGCGGTGGAATTTACCGCGTCGCGCCAAATGCGGCTTGCGATTGGCGGGCAGGCGCGGCGCAGGCGGAAGCTTTGCAAGTTCCTGCCGCCAGTAAGCCCAGGCCTTATCCTCCTCAGTTTCAGCCTCCTCTACGCCAATGACATAGTCGCGGAACGTCAGCGTAGGGGCCGGAGCAACCGTGCGGCCGTCCATCAGGGCAAACCATTCCCGGAAGAACAGCTGGCTGCTCCACGCATCGAGCGCGATGAGATCAATGCAGGAATGCAGCCGCACCGCCCGTTCGGTTTGCGTCCAGTGAAGCTCAAACAGCGGCCATGCGGCGGGATCGCGCACGCGCTCGCTGATGCCTTGCCGTATTTCCTGTTGCCAGTTCTGCTGAACATCATGCGGAAGTCCGCGTAGATCGGTTATCCCGATCGCATAGGCGGGTACATCGCGCAGGACGGCTTGCAGCCTGCCGGGCAGCAGCACCGTGCGCAGCATGTCATGGCGCGCGATCACCTCTTGCAGGAAGACGTCGGCCGCAGCAAAATCCACGGCGTCACGCTCGAATTCGAGATAGCTGTTGGCGGAGACGCCGCCGAGGTCGAGTGCCCCTGAGCGGCCGACCAGATAGGCCTGCTGGATCGGGGTCTGCGCAAAGGGCTCGAAACGTCGAGACGGATCGATCTTCAGCACCGGTCTACCCGGTTTCGTCCCGTCACTCCGAAGCCGGTCAATCAATGCGGTCTTCTGTTCGACCACCCGGGCTTTCAGGCCTGCGGACATCGCACCGGCGGGCGCCCTGAAACGCAGTTGTCCACCCTCCACCCAGAGATGGATATGGCTGCGATCTAGGTCGTCAAGTAATTGCGACAGGCTCATAGCGTACCCTCGCTCATGTCTTGTGCATAAAGTTTCGGCATGTCGTTCCAGAGGCTCTGCGTCTGCGGTTCGAGCGTACCAACCGCCAGTGTGTGCAGGCATAGACGATCGTCAGGCAGCGCCAGCCTGCGGCCGATCTCCTGAAGCGGCATGTCGCCGATCTGGCAAACGCCAAGCGGCAGGGCAGACGCAGCCTGCTCCAGCACCTGGCACATCGCACCGCATTCGATCATCGAAAACGGCAGGCTGGCCGTGTCGTATAACGGCACGATCGCATCCAGGGAGGTGACGAAGCAGACGATCAGGCTGCTTGTGCCGATCCAGTCGCTGTTGCCGGAGCTGAGAGCGGTAAAATCTTTGGCGATGCCCGGTTTGCCGCAGGAGGATAAGGTATGGTTGGCCGGGTCGTAGTAGTATCCGCCGCAGCCAAGCGTTTCAGCGCGTCCCTCGGCGGCGAGCAGATAGGTCTCTACCGGATAAAGTCCGCCAGCCGACGCATAGAGCCGCTTTTCTGCGCCATTGGCATAATGCCGCCGGAGCGGCAACAGAAGTGCGGAAAGATCGGCGGCAGAAATCATGCCCCCGGTAAACTCCCGCCAGCTCCGCCGGTTGGCATCGAAAACCTGTTCACCCCGCACATCAGCGAGCTGGATGGCCGGAGTCGTAAAGGCTGGGCTGGTGCGTTTATTCTTGAAAAGGCGACGCGCCACCGGATCTGTTATTGGCCTGTTGCGAACGAGATAGTGGCGAAATGCGCGCTCGCCGGGCCAGATTTCAGCGACAATATCCGGTGCTTCCGGCATCAGGTGCTCGACGAGCGCGATCAAGTCGGGCAGGCGAACCGCGCGTGCAAGTTCCGTCAGCGGCGGCCGGGTGTCGCTGAACGCCTCTATCCGGTTGGCAAGCGCGATCAGTTCCAGCGAGGAAGCCCCCAGATTGACGAGGTTGTCCTCAAGCGTGACTGCCGGATACTTGAGGATATCGGCGACCATATCGAGCACCGCGCGCTCGACGTTCCGGTTCGCGACAGGGCCGGCGGGAACCGTCGCAGAAGCAGCGGGCACTTCCGTATCCTGCTGCTCCGACAGGCGTGCGGCGAGCGCCTTGCGGTCGAGTTTGCCGTTCGGCGTCAGCGGCCATTCGGCGACAGCCTGCCACTGCACCGGCACCATGTAATGCGGCAGGCGTGCTGCCAGATGTTCGGCGAGATCGGGCATGTGGTCGCCGCTGACAGCCAACCGGGTTTTCACGAAAGCCGCAAGCCGTGGCTGCCGTCCGGTGCCGACGGCTAGAACATGAGCGTCCTCGACATCGGGATGGATTTTCAAGGCTCGTGTTATTTCGCCGATCTCGATGCGGTACCCGTTGATCTTCACCTGGTTGTCGACGCGGCCCTGAAAAATGATGCTGCCATCCGGCGCATAGGCGCCGAGATCGCCGGTGCGATAGAGAAGCAAGCCTGTCCGAGAATGAGGGAAGAAGTGAGCTGCTGATTTTTCGGCGTCGTTGAAATAACCGAGCGCCAGCCCGTCGCCGGCGATGTAGAGTTCGGCGGTCTTGCCGCGCGGCGCAATGTGCAGGTTTTCGTCGAGCACGAAGACCTGCTGGCGCGACAGCGCGCGGCCATAGGGAATGCTGGTCCAGGCGGGATCGATATGATCGACCGTATGGAAAATCGACCAGATCGACGCCTCCGTGGCGCCGCCGAGGCTATGGATCCGGGCATCCGGCCAAATAGCGCGGGAACGCCGCGGCAGATCCAGTGGAATCCAATCGCCACTGAGCATGATCGTCTTCAGCGCCGGCATCGGTCGCGAGCCCTGGACCTCGTGATAATCGGTCAGCAGCGCGAAAAGCCCTGGCACCGTGTTCCAGACGCTGACGCCGAAGCGGTTGCAGAGGTCCTGCCAGTGGGCCGGATTCTGGCGCTGCTCCATATCGGGCAGCACCAGCGCGCCGCCCACCCCGAGCACGCCGAAGATATCATAAACGGACAGGTCGAAATGCAGTTGCGAAAGGCCAAGGACGCTGTCGCCCGCACCAATGCCGAAACGGCCGCTGACGTCGCGGACAGTGTTGACGGCAGCGGCATGCGTCACCATCACGCCCTTGGGCTGACCGGTCGAGCCGGACGTATAGATGATATAGGCGAGATCATCGGGCTCGGCGCCTTCGATGGCAAACAGCGTTTCGATCCGGCCGGCCTCAAGCGCAGCCACATTGAGGCAGAGTGTATCCGACAGGCTCGCAGTCAGGTCGCCAGGGACGGCGGCGGCATGCAACAGCGCATCGGCTTTGAGATCCGACAGTATCCGGACCTGCCGGTGTACCGGCTGATCGAGGTCGATCGGCACGTAGACCGCGCCGATGACCGAAACCGCCAGGCAGGCGGCGATCTGGTCGGTTGATTTTTCGAGATAGATGCAGACCGTCTGCCCCTTGCCGATCCCGCTGGCCAGCATTGCTTCGACAAGCCCAGCGACCTGTCTCGCCAGTGCTTGATGCGTGATCGCTCCGGCGCTGCTTGCAACTGCTGTTCGTTCAAGGGACTGAGGCAGGCAGCGCAGCCAGAGATCGGTCAATCGCTCGCTGCATTTTTCGCTGTCTGGATTGACGATGTCATCAGCGCCGGGATCCCTGATCCCCGACACGATTTCGTCCAGCATGCCCGCCTCGCGAGCAAACCTGTCGATCAGGCTGACGAACCGCTCGAAGAGGGCTCGGGCAATGGTGATGTCGAGCGCGCTGGTCGCGATGTCCCAGTTGACGGCAAGCGCGCCGCCACATTCCATCACCTGATTGTCGAGAATGACCTGCGGCGTCTGCGACAAGGCGAGGATCGGCACACCCGGTTGTGCGGCGGCATCGGTAAAGAGGCGGGCGTCGTTCTGAGTGAGCGTGCTGGTGAAGACGACCGGCATCAGCGGCCGGTCGAGATGCCCCTGCGCCAATGCCATCTCGCGCGTGACCTCCATGCCGCTTACCGTGCAATATTCGATATCGCGCCACAGGGCCTGCTGCAGCGCGACTAGCCGGTCGCGGCGTCGTTCGGGCTGGCGCAGATCGATTTCGAACAGCAGGTTCGTGGTGAAATCACCGACCACCTGATCGATGTCCGGATGGACCGGCCGCCGGTTGAACAGAGTCATGTTCAGGCAGAAATGCGGCGTTTCGCTCCACTCGGCCAGCGCCTCGGAAAACAGATCGAGCAGAATGCAGGACGGTGTGATGCCAAGCCCAAGGGCGATGGTTTTTACGCGGTCCCAGGCAGATTTCTCGACTTGCCCGCTGATCCGCTCATAGTGGGGAGCGCCGGCATCGCTCGGAGCCCGCAGCAGCGGCAGTTGCGGCGCGTCCGGCAGTGTTTTCGCGCGGTCCCGCCAGTATTGCTGTGCGCGGTCAAGCTCGGCCTGTTCTGCAGCCTGCATTACATAATCGCGGAATGTGATCGCAGGATTATCCAGGACCAAGGCCGGATCGCGATAGAAGCGCGCAACCTCGTCGAGGATTTTCAGGATGCTGTGCTGGTCGGTCACCAGGAGATCGAACCGCAGGTGAATATGGGTGCGGCCGGACGGCTGCAGGCTGAGCTCGACATCGAGCATCGGCCATTTGTCGGAGGCCGGAAGATCGCGGGCGAGGCGCTTGCGGATCGCTGCAAGACCAGCATCCGCATCCGGCCAGCCTCGCAGGTCGTGGACCGGCATGGCAAGGGCAAGCAGGCTCTCTTCGATCTTCTGACTGGCGGCATCCAGCATCCGTGCCCTCAGCATTGGATGGCGGGCAATGACCTTTTCCCATGCGGCGCGATAGGCTGCGATATCGAGCGTCTCGCAGTCCAGTTCGTAATAGAACTGGCAGGCGGACCCACCGAGCGGCAGGGCAGGATCGCGGCCAAGCAAATATCCGCGCTGAATGTCTGTCAGGTGGAAGGGGGCATTGGCATCGCCGGCCGAAGTCTCCGGCGCAAGCACGTTCGCGTCCATACCGAGCAATCTGCTAAGCAGCTCGGTATCGAAGGCGGCGGCACTGTTTGCATTCATCGGCATCGGCGGTGACTTTCCATCAGGCGTTTCCGGCACGGCGCAAAAGCACCTGCTTTTCCTCGGGCGAGAGGCCCTGGATGTGCAGATAGGCGAGTGCGGTTCTCCCGGTGCCGGGGAATGTTTCGAGCTTCGCCGCCATGAGGGCCGGCGTTCGGTTCGAAAGGAAATCCGGCAGGCTGAATTCCACCTGGAATATCCGGCGAAGCTTCGACAGAAGGCGGACCGCCATGATGGAATCGCCGCCGGCGTAGAGAAAATCGTCTAGGCGACCGATCGATGCGACGCCCAGAATTTCCGAGAAGAGCAGCCGCACCACCCGTTCCAGCGGTGTGCCCTCATCAGCCACTACCGCCAGTTCAGCTCCCATGGCTGACCGCGGAAATCGTGCCAGAGCCGCGTTACTGGTTGCCTCAAGCCGTCTGCCCAGATCGGATGTCGTGACGATTATGTGGCGATGGCCGCTGTCCATGATTTGCCACAACGCCGCAAAACCATCGTCAAGGCCGATGGCGAGACTGCTTTGACCAATGAAGAGCGATGCTGGACCGGCGGACTGATCGAAAGTGCCGAGCTTTTCCCAGTTGTCCCACCCGATGGTAATGACGGGAAAGCCCGAATCCTGCGTCCCGGCTAGAAAATCGAGATAGAGATTGGCGGCCATGTAGTCGGAATTGCCGTAGCCCGATGTTTCGCCGGCAAGCGACGAAAAATTGACGAGAAATCCGGGCGACAGCGGCGAAAAGACGTCGATCAGAGCTTGCGAGCCAAGCACTTTGGCGGCGTGGTTTGTATCCGCCTCGTCCAGCGTCAGATCCTGCAAGGTTTGCGAAACATAACGCCCGGCGAGATTGAAAATGCCGTCGAGCGCTACGCCATCAGCGGCAAGACCGGCCGCGATCGTTGCCAGCACGGATGTGTCATGCGCTGCGCCGCGCGTCAGGGTAACGCGCGCTCCCCTTTGCAGGCATTCGGCAAGGACTGGATGACGGGACATGTCATGTAAGACTGCCTCGTCGATGGTCCGGGCAAGAAGGATGATGTGGCATTGGCGGGCGGCCAGCCGCAGGGCCAGTTGCAGCCCCAGCCCGCCGGTGCCGCCGGCGATGATGTAAGTTCCACCCTGCTTGACGACACCGCCACCAGCGTTTTCGGTGAGCGAAACAGGCTCGATCCGCCGCTGCCATAGCCGGCCGTTGCGCGCACCAAGCGAAAGGGCGTGCAGGCCGCTATTGCTTCGACGCATGTGGTCGATCTGGTCGAGCATGGGCCGGTCCGGCATGCGGTCGCAGTCGAGCCATGTGGCACGGACACCGGGTATCTCGAAGGGAACGGCGCGCAACACGCCGAGCGCCAGTGCCTGATCGCAATCGGGCCGCTCCGCTCCGGTGATCGTGGCGAGGGTTTCCGTCAAAAGAACCAGATCGTTGACCATGCCATCGTGCAGAAGCGTCTGCGACAGGCGCACGAGGCTGTCATGCCCACGCTGTCGACCATTTCCGGCACCATCCAGCAGCCAGCCGAAAACGCAAAGAGCGTCCGAGATGCCGCGACGCTTCAACGCGTCGCCAAGCCGGCCGAAATCGCCGGCATGCGCTGCACGAAGATCGAAGGAGCCATCGGCGTTTTCACTGTAACGGGTTGCGGAGCGCACGAGGATCGCGTTGAAATCCACCGCGGGAGCATTCGAAAACAGGATGACCGGCCTTGCAGCAATGACCAAGGGCACGCGGCCCATCGCAACTGATTGCCACTGCGGCGTATGAAACCAGCGTTCCAGCGGAAGCTTTTCGCTGCGGTTTTCGGACATTCGCGATGCGGGGGCATCCAGCCGCGGAAGCAGATGCGACACGCGCTCGAACGGGTATACGGGGAGAGGCTTGCGTTTGATCCGGCTGCTCGAAAGAAAAAGTGATGTATTGATATCGTGCTGATCGACCCAGAGCTGGCCGAGCATGGTTGCCAAATCATCCGCTTGCGTCTGCCGCGCAACCATTGCCGGGATGGCTTTCAACTGGGTAGTACTGCTGCCGATCGCGGCCGTGCAACTGGTGCCTGGGCCAAGCTCTAGGCAGAGAGCGCCGGGCCAATACCGGGCCAAGTACGCAACGTTATCGGAGAAACGCACCGTCTGGCGCAGATGCCGGACCCAATAATCCGGTGTCGCGATGGTTGCCGCGTCGGCAATCTCGCCGCTCGTGTTGCTGAGGACGGGCAGGGACGGCGTGCGGAAGGTGATGCCGTGGCAGGCCGTCTCGAAGTCTTCGAGGATCGGTTCGATCAGATGCGAATGGAAACCGTGGGAAACCTCCAGCCGTTTCGTGCCGATCCCGTGCGCCTCCAGCCGCTTGGCCAGGGCTGCAAGTGGAGCCTCCTTGCCGGAAACGATGCAGCGGTCGTTGCGATTGATCACGGCCAGAGAAAGATCGCTGTTCAGGTGGCTCTGCAGCTCATCAGCACCGCACTGGGCCGAGAGCATCGCTGCGGGCGGCAGGCTCGATATCAGGATGCCGCGTGCATGGACGAGGCGTAGGGCATCCTCCAGTGAAAACACCCCGGCAAGGCAGGCGGCGACATATTCCCCGATGCTGTGACCAAGCAGCGCGGCCGGGCGCGCGCCCGCCTGCATCAGCGCCTTGGCCAATGCGTAGCCCGTTGTGAAGAGGCAGAGCTGTGTGAGCAGCGTCTGCTTCAATGCGTCGTCGCTCTGCCCATGCAGGAGGGAACGGATATCCTGCCCCAGAAGCGGCTGCAGGATGAGGGCGCACCGGTCGATCGTCTCGCGGTAGACCGGTGCGGTGGCGTAGAGATGGTCTCCCATTCCGGCGAATTGTGTTCCCTGGCCGGGGAACATGAAGATCAGCGGTTGATGTGCTGCCGGATCAGTTCGCAGGGACCGCAGAATTTGAGATCCGGCAATCTTACGGCCCGCCTCTTCGGCGGTTCGCGCCACCACAGCGTGGCGATGGTCGAAGGTCTTTCGCCCGATGAGCAGCGTCCCGGCATCGTCGGTCACCGGGACCGATCCGCCGTTCCCCCAGAAAGCCGCGAGGTTCCTATCCATCGCCTTCAAAGATTCAGGCGTGCGGGCAGACCAGCACAACACTGCCGGTTCCGTTTCGACGTGTTCGTCACGGCCATTGCCGACGGGATGATTGCTGAGGATGACATGGACATTGGTGCCACCGAACCCGAACGAACTGACGGCAGCGCTGCGGCGCGCCGAGGCGGGCAGGTGCATGAGTCTGTCGCAGATGGTGAAGCGGCTGTTGGCGAGATCAAGCAGCGGGTTGGCACTCGTGAAATTCACGGTCGCAGACATGGCTCCCGTGCGGACGACCTGGACGGCCTTGATGAGTCCGGCTAGTCCGGCCACCGTGTTGAGATGCCCGACATTGCCCTTGACGGAGCCGATGAGGCAGGTGACGCCACTTTGGCCATAGACCTGTTTGATCGCATCCATCTCAATGGGATCGCCGATCGGTGTGCCCGTTCCGTGCGCCTCGATATAGCTGATATCGGATGACTTGAGGCCGCTGAGGCTCAAGGCTTCGGCCAGTACCCGTCTTTGCCCGCTAACACCCGGCGCTGTAAAGTTGGCCCGCTCACGGCCATCGTTATTGGCCGCCGTCGCCTCGATGACGGCATAGATATGGTCGCCCGCATCGACGGCATCGTCGAGGCGTTTCAATACCAGGGCCGCGACGCCATTGCCGCCGACAATGCCATTGGCGCTCTCGCAGAACGGTGCGATGCGGCCGGTTGGCGACATCGGTCCGCCGGGATCGGCGTGATAGCCGTTCTCGATGTCCGCCGAGATCGATACGGCGCCTGCCAGTGCCATGTCGATCTCGCCTTGGAGGAGCGATTGAACCGCCTGATGGACGCAAAGAAGGCCACTGGAGCAGGCGCTCTGCACAACCGTAGCCGGCCCTTTGAGATCAAGAAGATAGGCCGTTCGCAAGGCCAGAAAGTCCTTGTCGTTGCCGATCAGCATGGCGAAATAGTCGGCTGCGCTATCGGCGTAGGATCGCGGGCCGACATGCTTCAGGACGTAATCGTTGAACCCGGCGGCAGCAAAAACGCCCGTCACCAGACGACCATCGGCGGCGCCATAACCGGCGTCCTCCATCGCCTGCCAGGCCGTCTCCAGAAATACCCGTTGTTGCGGGTCCATCAATGCAGCTTCAGACGGGGCGAAGCCGAAAAAAGCAGCATCGAAGCAGTCTTTGTCCGCCAGCGCAAAACGGACGCCAACGACATCTTCGGCGCTATCCTGCACTTGGCTGAGACCCGTCGCGCCCCGCTCCAGCGCAGCCCAGAATTCCCGCACGGACGCAGAACCCGGAAACCGTCCCGCAAGGCCGATGATGGCGACGCGGTTTACGCTTCCTGCTTCTGCGGGAAGGTTGTTCATATCGCGCTCGATGTGCGGCCGGTGATCCATCATATGTCCCGTGGTTAAGCCGCAAAGATCAGCGGAATGGCGATCGGCGATTGACGCTCGAACACACGCCGAAAAACGCCTGCGTGCAGGCTGCCCATGTCTGGGAGGGCAGAGTTTTCAGCGGCGATTTTCAACGTTTCGATCATGCAGCTCCAAGTGCTTAGATGTTAGGCTAATCTTTTGTTTTAAATTGCCTATTTGTGTTAATGCTTGTTTCGGCAACGTTGTTATAATAGGCTGGCGGTGACCCCGCTGTCCGGCCAGACGCGGAGAATTAAGAGCCGCGCGCGGAGAGAGTTGTTTGCTGGGAAAAAGCGGAACGGCGGCTCTGCCGATGCGGGAAAAGAGAGAGGTCTGCCCCCTGCAATCCGTGGTTATCTCCGCTCCCTGGAAGGTCGTCGTGACATCGACGGCCCAGCGGCAGCTGCTCTGCAAGGACGAAAGCGATCGGATGACGCGGTTTGTGCGGACGATCGACGCAGACCGGTTTTGCGCGGCCCACAGTCTCGTCCGGTTGGCTCTTTCAGCTATCACCGGGAAACCGCCTGCCAGCCTTGAATTCTCGTGCCACCCCGGCGGCAAACCCTATCTGAAGGGGGCCGACGGCGTCGATTTCAACCTGTCGCATAGTGGGGATTGGGTCACTGTCGGCATCTGCCGGCCGGGGGCGATCGGCGTCGATTTGGAAGAGGTGCGTCCGGAAGGCTTCTGGCGCGATATTGCCTCGTCCTTCATGACACCGGCGGAAATCGAGCGTATCCCGTCCGATATCGACGCATGGCATTTCCTGCGAATGTGGACCGCCAAGGAGGCGGCGGTAAAGGCCACTGGCCACGGCTTTGCCATCCCGCCAAATGAAATATCAATCGGCTGGCATGGCGGCAAGCCGGTAGCAACGATCGCTGGACGCCGGCTGAGCGGGCATCTCGAACCGCTCGACGCCACCCATCTTCTGGCCGTGATGACAGATCAGGATGACGCGCCATCTCTGATGATCGCAAGGGATCAGGCGGGCCTGCTATCCGCGTTGGCCGCTTTGCGCGGACAGTCTGTGTCGCTTTGAAGCGACGGCGCAAGGATGGAGACCGCAGGGAACCGCCCGCAGTCTCCATTGTCGCATCAGTCGAGACGTTCAAGGACAGCCGGTGTCGCGTTGACGAAACCTTGCCAGCACGCAGAGGCTTCCTGCGCCAGGCGAAGGAATTCCAGCATCTCGGCCTCGGAATTGTCGCTGACCGCGGTAATGTCGATCCTGTTGTCCTGCAACTGCACAGCCGACTTGTCGAACAGATTGAAGCAGCCCTTCATGTCGAGCTTGCATCGCATCGATGCTGTCAGCGTGCGCAAGGGTTTTCCCCTTTCCCGGCAGACGATCACCAGTTGCTGGGCCAAATCCGAGAGGACGGCGGCCAGCAGGTATTCCTGCGGGTTCGGTGCCTCGTTCAGGCCGGCCGCCGGCAATGGTTGATCGACCGAGAAGCGGGCCGGAAGCGACCAGGTCTCGTTCTGATACTGCCGATCACGCAGCTTGACGTCGAACTGCGTCGCATTGCGCCAGGCGATGTCGACACCCAGATGCAAGGGCGCATTGCTTCCCGACTGCGCGGTGACGCTGCGATTGCCCTGGCCGGGAGCGGCACCCTGTCTGAACTTGCTGTCGAGATGACGATACGCCACGTCGATCTTGTTGGGCAGCGTGACGGTGATGTAGTTGGGCGAGAAGCGGGCGACGTTCATCATCATCTGCTTGTATTGCAGCCAGCTGCCATCTGCGGCCAGCTTCACCTTTATGCCAGTATCGTTGAGCTTTGCGCCCGCGCGCTGGGTCGCTGTCTCCACCTGAATCCGGTCGATGGTCAGCCCCTTGTAGGAGGCGCCCTGGACGAGAATGTTGGCGACGCAGGCGCCAAGCCCGGTGGCGAAGTAGTCGGCCGGGGTCGGCGAAGCCTCCGGGTTCGGATCGTCATGATGGCTGACGCTGAACCGGAAATCCCGGCCCAGCCGTTTGCTGCCGAAGCGCAGCGGCCGCGTGTTGATTTCCATCGTCAGATCGCCGAGCCAGGCGAGGTCGACGCCGTAGTAGATTTCGCTTTCGCCGGGAACCTTGCGGATTTCATGCACGAGTTCGCTGACTGCCGCGACGTTGATACCGTTCTTCATATTCAGTTGCTCCCGATTGCGGCCAGTGCCTGGTCCAGATCCGCCTTGAGATCATCGATGTCCTCGATGCCGACGGACAGCCGCATGAGGCCGGGATTAATGCCCACTTCCCGGCGCTGGCGGTCGATCAGGCTGCTGTGGCTGGTATTGAACGGCATGCTGATCAGCGATTCCACGCCGCCGAGGCTGGTTGCGGCATGGATAAGCTTCAAATTACTCATCAGCTTCAGCCCGCCATTGTCTCCGCCCTTGACCTCGAAGGACACCATTCCGCCCGATCCCTTGGTGAGGAGAGCGTCCGCCCAGGGGTAGGGATAGCCCGGCAGGCCCGGATGGTAGACTCGGGCGACGGCCGGGTGCCTGACCAGCCATTCGGCGAGTGCCGACGCCCCCTCGCAATGGGCGCGCATGCGCAAGGCGAGCGTCTTCATGCCGCGCTCCAGCGTCGAGCAATCTTGCGGATTGAGGCTGCCGCCGAGCTTCAGCATCTGCGCCCAGATCATGTCGAGATACTTGCGGCTGCCGGCTGCTGTCCCCGCCACGAGGTCACTGTGGCCGTTCAGGTATTTGGTTCCGCTGTGGATCACCACATGGGCGCCGTCATCGATCGGCGTCAGGCAGCACGGCGAGAGGAAGGTATTGTCGAGCACAAGGAACAGATTGTTCTTCGCCGCCATTTCGGCGAGTGCCCTGACGGGTGCGAGTTTCAGGAGTGGATTGGTCAGCGTCTCGAAGAACAGCACTTCGGTATTGTCGCGGATCGCCGCCTCGATGGCACCGGCGTCCATCGGATCGACGAAGGTGACCTCGCGGCCGAACTGGTGCATGTCCTCGCGCATCAGATTGTAGCTGCCGCCATAGAGATCGCGGGCGGTGACGATATGACCGCCCTTGTTGGTGAGCGCCAGAAGCGTCGTGCTGATCGCGGCCATACCGGAAGAAAACACGATGGCGCTTTCGGCGTGTTCAAGGGCTGCGACCTTCTCCTGTACGGCCCATTGATTGGGGTTGCCGTAGCGGGTGTAGATCGGATAGTCGCGGATCATGCCCTGGTCGAAAGCCTCGTAGCTTTCCTTCTGGAACAGAAACGTCGTGCTGGCGAAGATCGGCGTACCGACGGCACCGGTAATCGGATCGTTATAGGTGCCTGCGTGAACAGCGAGTGTGCCGGTGCCGTGGCGCGTGGGGTCCAGATAGCTCTGGTTGGTCATGCGCGGACCGGCATTGCGCGAACGGGTCAGCTGGTCGGCCCATTCTGTTTTGGCCGAAACACCTGTCGCCTCGCTGCCGAAACGGCTCGCCCATTCCTTAAAAATACTCTTTTTCAAGAGGCTCTCCTGCATTGTGTTGGAGTTTCGACCGGATGTTCTCGCAAAGCGCGTCACCGTCCGGTCCCTGGAAAATGTTGATGCCGACCGGGGAGCCTCGATATGAGGGCTCGCCGATATCGGAGCGGTTGCGCCCGAAACCGAGCCCCAGGCCGAGAAGCCCCGAGATCGGCTTGCCGAGCGGATCGCAAAGATTGCCGTGCCGATCGACGAGCGCGGAACTGCCGTTGCGTCCGGCGCGCAGGATATTGGCCGACCTGCCGCGCATCATCGGGATACTCGGCCGGTAACCTGTCGCCGCTACGATCACGTCGGTGTCGCGCAGATGAGTTTCCCAGTCTGGCGGGGCATTGCACCGGCAAAGCGCAACGGAGGGGTGCCGTCCGGCGACGATCTGTTCATACAGGCGGCGCGACCGCGTATAGAGGCCCTGAAAGCGGAACACCCTGCCGCTGACCGGGCATATATCATCTTTGGGATCGAAAACCTCACCTGCCACCAAGGCCAATTCGGCGCTCCGGTGCATGCGGCGAACTGGCGACTGGTGCAGCAACGCGTAGCGGACATCCCGGTCAGGATGAGCCTCCAGCAACTTGTGCAGAACCGAAAAGGCGCTGTGTGAGGCACCGATGACAGTGATGTGCTTGGCACTTTCTGGTAGAATCTCGCCGAGATTGCAGGGGCGCAGCAGCGTCTCCGAATGCAGCAGTGGAATGGCTGACGTTTCGGCCGCGCGCCGGATCTCCGGCGGAATATGTGGCGTGCTCCCACAGGCCAGGATAGCACAGGTGCTTTCAAGACCGCCGCCCCCGGCGAAACTCATCAACCAGCCGGAGCGGGTCCGGAAGAGTTCCTGGACGTGTTGTCTATAGACAATGCGGCTGTGGGGATATTGCCTGATCCTCTCGCAGAATATCCGGCGGATATCGGCGATCAGCAGGGCGACCAGTTGCAAGGGAACCTCCTGGGTGCCACGGGCGCGGATCAGCCGGGCGGCGGCCCCGGAGAGTACCGGAGCGAACAGACCGTTCGCCGAGATACCCTCGAGAAAATCGCTGGCGTCCGAATTCGATGGGATGTCGTAGTTCGGCCCAGCAAGAAGCAGGTCGTCTTCGGTTTGCCGCCTCTCGTGGATGACAATACCTTTTTGCAGAAGATCATCGAGAATCCCCCTGCGGTCGGCGCTGATCAGGAAGCTGGTACAGGCGGGACCGAAGCCGACGATCTGGCAGAAGGGCGGGGATATGGGCAGGTCCGTTTTGGCGCTTGCGGTCATCACGCCCGCCGCTTCAGATTGGAGGAGCCACACACAAGCGGCTCGCTGATCTCGATGATCCGGTCGCGAATGGCCTCGATATGGCTGTGCATGAAGAAATGATCGCCCGGTAGCAGCGTCTCGCTAAAGTCGCCCTTTGCCACCGTCTGCCATTCGGCAAGGCTTGAGACAGGAACTTCCGTGTCGTCAGCGCCGCCGAAAACGTGAACGGGACATGTGAGCAAGCGCGCGTCCCGCTCGGCGCGGATGGTCTCGCTCAATGCGAAATCGGCCCGGATGATGGGCAAAAGGAATGCCATCAATTCCGCGTTCTCAAGCACTTCGGCGGGCGAGCCATTAAGCTCGCGGACGGCTTCAAGCAATTCTCCGTCCGGCAGATGCGCCCGCCGGATGACCGGGGCGGATGCGGTCGGGCTGTGACGGCCGGACGGGAAAAAGGCAACAGCCGGCCGACGGGTCTGGAAGTGAAGCGCGATCCGGTATCCGAGTGCCGCGCCGAGGCTGTGACCGAAGATCGCGAACGGCTTGCGGATATGGTCTTCAAGCTCGCGGCTGAGCAGATCGGCAAGGCGTGCGGGATCGCTGATCAGCTGGTCGCCCATGCGCGTGCCACGACCGGGAAACTCCACCGGGCGGACCGAAATCCAGTCGGGGAACAGCCGGTTCCAGTCGCGGAACACCGCCGTGCTGCCGCCGGCATAGTTCAGGCAGAACAGATCCATCGCCGCACCCGGCTTCGTGTCGGAAAAGGGCAGGCAGGTCATGAGGTGGCTTTCTGCTGGGTGTTGGCTGGTTCGATGCGCGCGGGAGCATGTTTGGCGATCATTGCCCAGATGTCGCAGAGGCGCGGTCCTTGGAAGATTTCGGCCAATCGAAGATCCACGCCGAACCGGGTGCGGATTGCGCTGGCCAGATGCACGGCCAGCAGAGAGCTGCCACCGCTGTGGAAGAAATGATCCTGTCCGGATGCGGGCATCCGGCCGGTGACGCCGCCCCAGAGTTCGGCAAGCGGCCGCAATTCGGCTTCGGCAAAGGCGGCGGATTGGCCGGCACCCGCCGACAGTTGCTGCGCAGCAAGCTCTGTCAGCGCCTTTCGGTCGCGTTTGCCGTTCGCGCTTAGGGGGAAACTGTCGAGTGGCAGAAAATGGTCCGGCACCATGTAGTGGGGCAGGCGGGTTGAGAGCCATTCCGCTAAGGCGGCATGCGATGTCGTCTCGCCGGTATAGCAGGCGACCAGGGCAAGCCCGCCGCTCCGGTCGGGAATGGCGAGAGCCTGTGCTTGCGTCACCTTCGGGTGCGTTGCGAGATGCGCCTCGATATCGCCGGCCTCGATGCGGTAGCCGCGAATCTTCATCTGGAAATCCTTGCGGCCGAGAAACTCGATCGCCCCATCAGCCCGGTAGAGGCCAAGATCGCCAGTCTTGTAGAGCCGTCTGCCGCTCCGATGGATGGTGAAGCTCTGGGCGGTCTTCTCCGTGTCGCCGAGATATTCTTGAGCCAGCCCGTGGCCTTCGATGTGGATTTCGCCGCGCACCCACGGGCGGCACGGATTGCCTTTTTCGTCGAGCACATGCAATTGTTGCCCGGCGAGCGCGAAGCCGTAGGGGATGGAGCGCCAGCCTGGCTCTATCGCTGTCACCGGAAAGTAGTTTGACCATATCGAGGCTTCCGTCGCGCCGCCGAGGCTGAAGAAGGAGACCTGCGGATACTGTTCCAGAACAGTGCTTGCCAGGGAAAGAGGGATCCAGTCGCCGCTGAGCATGACGACACGCAGCGCAACGAGGTCAGGGCATGGTTTGCTGCCGCAAGCGGCGAGGGCCATGTCGAGCAGGGCGGGCACGGAGTTCCAGACGGTAACCCGCTGCGTGGCACAACGCTCCAGGATCGACTGCGGATCGGGAAACTCACTATCCTGCGGCAGGACGATCGCGGCGCCAACGGCCAGCGTGCCCCAGATATCGTAGACGCTGAGATCGAAACTAAGCGCGGAAAGCGCCAACACCCGGTCTGTTTCCACAATGCCGAAGCGGCGGTTGATATCGGTGAGCGTGTTGCAAACCGCGCCATGGGTGATCACCACGCCCTTGGGTTGACCGGTCGAACCCGAAGTGTAGATCACATAGGCACGATCCCCGGCCTGCCGCTCGACCTGCAGGTAGGTCGCGCCGGTGTGTGCTTCGAGGCTGGCTGGATCGATCCGTCGAACGGACGGTGGCAGGTCAATATCGTCCTCCGTGATGAGCCAGCGGCATGCGCTATGGGTGAGGATGGCATTGCGCCTTTGTGCCGGCAGCCGCGCGTCGAGCGGCAGCCAGACGAGACCGGCAAGCGACGCAGCGATGACGGCGATGATCTGCCGGGCGCTCTTGTTCATCTGGATGCTGACGAGGTTACCGGGCGCAAGACCCAACGCCTGCAAGGCGGCGGCGCTCTCCAATGCAGCATCCGAGAGCTGTCGGTAGGTGAGTGGGGGCTCACCGCCGGCCGGAACAAGGGCGATGTTGCCGGGTGTGCGGGCCACTTGTGCCAGGAAAAGTGCCGCCAATGTATCCTGGTCCTGCGGTGCTTGCCCAACGGCAAGGGGCGCAAGCAGGGGAGCGCTGGCTTCCGCCGGATCCGGCCGATGCCAGGCAGACGGGTTTTCGATCAGCTGGTCGAGCGCCTGCTGGTAGCGCTCGAAAATGGCTTCAGAAACGCCTTCTTCGAAGATGCCGCGGACATAATCCCAGTAGTAGATCAGCCCCTCGTGGTTTTCGATGACCTGGTGGTCCATCCAGACCTGCGGGGTTCGCAGGTGGCTGTCAACGAGTTCGAAGCGGCCGGTATGTCGCGGCGGCAGAACCGGCCTTGCACTGCTGATACCGCTGGTGAAGACGAAGGGCGAGGCCGGGCTATCGCTGCCCCCCCTCTGTTGCAGTTGCCGCAGAAGCGAAACGCCAGAAACGCCGGCATGCGCCAGCCGTTCCGCCATCCGGTCCTGGATACGGATCACTTGTTCGGCAAAGCTGCCGCCAGCATCGCAATCGATCAGCGTCGTGTTGCTACAATTGCCCGTCATGGCGGCAAGGTCGGGATGCGTGAAGGGGCGATAGTTGGCCAGCACGTTCAGCGTGAATGCCGGGTGCTGTGCCCAGGGCCGCAACACGGCGGCGTAGAGACCGAGCATGGCCGCATTGGCGGTAACGCCGTGCTGCGCCGCCTTCGCCTTGAGTTTCTGCCATGTCGCAGCGTCCAGCTTGCCGGAAAGGCGCCGGAACTCAGACCAAAGAGGCGATTGCCCCGTCACCGGCAGGTCAGGCGGCGGCGGAAGGGCCGGCAGGACTTTATCCCAGTAAGCCCGGCTCTCCGCCGGCGCCTGATTGTTCAACGCCACAACATAATCGCGATAGCTAAGTTCGGTCGGCGCCTCGATCGTCGCGTCAGCATCGAAGAGATAACGGAGCAGATCGCGAAAGATCATCGATAGCGACGGCCCGTCGATGGCGATGAGACGCAGCACCAGCAGAAGACGATCGCTACCATTCATCCGCACCAGCGTTGCGGCAAAGGGCGGACCTCGTTCCAGGGACGGCAGGGTCTCGGGGAATGTATCGCACAGTTCCGCAAGCCGTGCCTTGGCATCCCCCTTTTCCAATCCGCGAAGATCGATTTCACCCAGACGGCAGAGGTTTTCGCCCGGTGGCGGAATGACCTGCATGCCGGTCGGCAGAAAGCGGCTGCGCAAGACCTCGTGTCGGTGCTGCAGCCATTCCAGCGCGGTCTGAAGCCGGTTGCCGTCCACTTGATCGAAGCGGCATTGGTGAAAGAAGCAGGGGATGGCCGATTGCGCGTAGCTGCCATGCTCGCCGACCCAATAGGCCTGCTGCAGATCGGTCATCGGGAAGGGATCGTGGCGCGCCTGCGGGGCTGCGATGAGAACAGTGCCATCCTGATGGGCTTGGACCGAAGCCAGTTCGGCAATCAGGTCAGCCTTATGCTGCCCAAGGGCTACGCGGATATCGTCGGTCATCGCGCCCTGCGGCGCGCTGTAGCGCAGTTGCCGGTCCGATACCCACAGCCGGATATGGCTATCGCGAACCTGCTGGCGCAATTCCTTGAGCGACATGGCGTTCTGCATTAGATCACCCCTGTCTCGAAGCCGACTTCGTCGTCCAGTGGTCCGGGAATCGCTGGTTTTAGTGTCTCGACGATGGCGGCCTGGGCGCGCAACAACGGGTTGCGAAGCAGCGTGGCCAGATCGGGGGCAGCGCCGAACGCATGCTGGATACGGCTGCCAAGCCGCGTCATGAGCAAGGAGTCGCCGCCGAGGACGAAGAAGTTGGCCGACGCGGAGATGACGTCCTGATCGAGGATTTCGCCCCAGAGAGCGGCCAGCCGGCTTTCCGTTTCGCCGCTCGGAGGATCGTCGGCCAGTTGTTCCGGTTGCGCCTGCTTCGCAATGGCCTGCAGCAGGACCATACGATCGACCTTGCCGTTCAGCGTCAGCGGCATCGCGCTGAGCTGGTGCCAACGCTGCGGGATCATGGTGTCCGGCAATTTTTCCTTCAGCCAACCGGACAGCGCATCATGGTCCACAGCCGCCACGGTGTTGGCGTTCTGGGCGACGATGACATGATAGTTCATCTTCTCGACAGGGCTGCCCTTCGGTGGCAACGGCGCATGGCGGGCAAAGCCCGCGCCGTGCAAAACGGCCTGCCAGCGCTCGGCGCTCAGCATCGGCAGGCAGGTTGCCAGGCGCTCGTCCTCATAGTGGCTGAGCCCTTCGACGAAGCCGAGGCTGACGAGCTGGAAACGTGGATTGAGTGTGCCTTCGACCAGCAGAAGATGACCGTTCGGCTTCAACAGCGAACGGATCAGCCGGCTGCTGCGGTTCACGTTAGCAGCGTCATGCAGCACGTTGGAGCCGATGACGAGATCGTAGGATGCAAGGTCCAGCCCCTGAAGAACCGGGTCCCGATTGATGTCATAGATCGAGAACCGCATCTGCGGCCAATCGGCAAAGGTCTTTGCCGCATTGTCAAGGAAGTAGCGGGACAGGTCAGTGAAAGCGTAGGAGAAGTTCGCATGCGGGATGTTGCTCAAAATATCATGCGTGACGCTGCCGATCCCGGCGCCGAATTCGAGAATGCGCAACGGCTCTGAAGCGGAGCGCTCCTCGCACAGGCCGCGCACGGTTTCTCCAGCCACCGTATTGAAATGACGCGATACCGGATTTTCGCGATACCAGCTTTCGACGAAATCGGTACGTCCGCCCTCGAACATCAGTTCGAGCGGGTTCATCTCGCCGCTCAAAAGCTTCTGCGGCTGCGCAATGCAGCGCTCGAACAGCGACCAGATGCGTTTGTCATAGTCGGGACCCGTGGCAGCGCGCCGGCCGATCCGGGCACCGAGCGCGCGCCTGCCCGCAACGAGCCTGATCCTGTCCGTCGCAGCAAAGGTGCCTTCGCCGGTCGCGATCAGATAGCTGTCGGCCGTCAGAACGTCGAGCCAGCTCTGGAAGAGCTTGCGGTACATCTCCGCGACGCGAAGCGCCGTCTGCATCGCGGCGGTCGTGGCCGTATCTCCCGGATTGCGGAAGAACCCGGCCGTCTGCAAAGTCTCCAGCATCACCCAGGTGCTGAGCAGTTCCATATTGGCGAAATGCTCGCCATAGGTCACCAGGTCGAAACCTTCGGGCAGGTCGTTGCAGGCCCATTCTCCGACGGTCAGGGCGCGATGCCATCCGTTATCGAGCGGGGTTTCGACTGCCTGCGCATTCGTTTCCTGACCGGTGGTGAAATAGGCGTGCAGCTGCTTCAACGGGGCTCCGCCGTAAACGACGGCGGTCTCGGCAATCGCCGGATGATCGGCAAGCAAGGACTCGATCTCGCTCGGTTCGATGCGCATGCCGTTGATCTTCAGCTGATTGTCGAGCCGGCCGATGATCTCGATCTGGCCATCGGCATCCAGCCGGCCGAGATCGCCGGTGTGGAAAAGGCGCTCGCCACTTTGGCGGTGCAGCCTGTAGCGCTCGCGGGTCCGGGTCTCGTCGCGCCAATAGCCAAGCGACATCGCGCGGCCACCGGTGCAAATCTCGCCGATGATGTTGGGCGGGCACTCCTGTCCGGCCGGGTTGAGGATGCGGCAGGTCTGGTTTTCCAGCGGCCTGCCATAGGGGACTTTTTTCCAATCGGGTTCCAGCGTCTCGATGCGATAGTAGGCCGAGACGATGGCCGTTTCCGTCGGGCCGCCGATGCTGTGAACGGTGCAGTCCGGCCACAGGGTGTTGATGCGGCGGACGAGATCAAGTGCAATCCAGTCGCCGCCCATCATGATGTGCCGCGGCGCCGGCAGCGGCGTGCCCCGTAGAGCCTGCGCATCGAGCAGCATGGAGACGAAGGCCGGAACAGCATTGATGATCGTCGGGCGGTGCTCCTCGATCAGCTCCAGCCAGTGCATCGGATCTTTCGACCGCTCGCGATCCGGCAGGATGACCGCGCCGCCCACCGCCATCATCGCGTAGATGTCAAAGACGGACATATCGTGATGGAAAGCGCAGAGCGACAGCGTCCGATCGCTCTCGCCGACTTGCAGACGCCGATTCAGGGCATGAAGCGTGTTGATAGGGCCGCGATGGTCAAGCATCGCGCCCTTGGGCTGGCCGGTGGTGCCGGATGTGTAAATGATATAGGCGAGGTCCTCGTCCGATTGCCGCGCATCCGGCCTATGTTTGGGAAGGTGGTCGAGCGCCAATCCTGTGAGATCGATCCGCATCATGTCTGCCGGCAATACGGGGCTCGCGCCGCTGGTCAGGACAGCGAAGGGCCGGAGGTCGTTCAGGATGACGAGCAGCCGCTCGTTTTCATAATCGCCATTGACAGGGACGTAGCATGCGCCCGCCGCCTGAATGGCAAGGGCGGCAACGATGGCATCGGGCTGCTTGGCCATGACGACGGCAACGGGCTCGGACGGTTTCACACCCTGTTCGATCAGGTGATGGGCAAGCGCGTTGACCCGTGCCTGGAGGATTTCATAGGACTGGTCACCCTGCGGGCTGAGAATAGCGTGTTTACCCGGTTGCATCTCGGCCGACCGCTGGAAGAGGTCCGGCATCAACGCCTTTTCTGTGCCCTCCCGGCTGGCTGTAGGCCTCGCAGAAAAGGCCTTGTCTTCATCGGTGCGCAAGTCCGGCATGAGCGCGTTCCACAGCGCCTCGTCTTCGGCCAGCCGGCTAAGGAAGTTGGTATAGGTGCGGAACATGTCTTCGATCAGGCGCGGCTCGAACAGGTCGTCGGCGATGAACCAGCGGGTGACCAGCGCGCCGCCATATTCGGTCGCCTGATAGTCAAGCCAGACCTGCGGTGTCTGGTTGATCTGGAACACCTGGCGGCTCGTTAGCGCCCAGTCGGCCCGTGACGGATCGTCGAAATCCATGCCGATCATGCTGGTGAAGACCACCGGCATGTCGATGCCGTCGGCGCCGGTGTTGCGATGCCGGCCCAGCTCGCGCATCAGCCGGATGCCGTTGAAATCGCGGTGGCTAAGCGCCTGCCATAGGTCCTGCTGCGTGCGTTTGGCGGCTTCAATGAACTGCTCGCCTTCCCGCGCACCGACCGGCAGCAGCATCAGCGAGGTAAAGTCCCCGCAGATGTCCATCACCTGCGGGTGGACGTTACGGCGATTGAAATAGGTGATGTTGAGTGTGAAGTCCGGTGCCTTGCTATAGGTCGACAGGACCTGGGTAAACGCTGTCAGAAGCGCGCCGCTGGGGGTGAGGCCGAGTGCGGTGGCGCGCGCCTGGAACTTGACCCAGCTGGCGGCGGACAGCCGGTGATCGAGCGTACGGAAATTGGGCCGGACAAGATCTCCGGGAGCCCTGAGAAGTGGCAGATCGGGCGCGGAGGGGAATGTATCGAGCTTTTCCAGCCAGAAGGATTTCGCCTTCTGCCATTGCTCGCTGTTTTGCTGCGCGTGTTCGGCCAGCACATAATCCCGGAATGACAGGTTCAGTTCGGGCAGGATCGCGTCTGGATTCTCCAGCAGCGTCGCCAGTTCGCCGAACACAACGCGGAAACTCTGGATATCGAAGACGAGCAGGTCCATGTCGAGATGGACCCGCGACACGCCCCCCGGCAGATGGCTGACGGTCAGCTCGAATAGCGGCCATCTGGAGGCATCGAAGACCTGATAGGACATGCGGTCGCGAGTCTCGCCCAGAGTGCGTTGGCGCTCGACATGGCTGACGGTCGTCAGGTCGCGCTCCATGATCCGGAACGCAGGCACCGTTTCCAGAATGCGCTGCTGGCCGGTGGGTAGGATGATGCAACGCATCATCTCGTGACGGCTGATCAGCCGGTTCCAGGCTTTTTCGAGATTGGCGACGTCGAGGTTTTCCAGCTCCAGTTCCAGATATTCATGGCAGGAGACATTACCCATCGTCATGCTGCCGTTGCGGCCGATCCAGAAGGCTTGCTGCAGGTCGGTAAGTGGGAAGGGCAGGAAACGGTCGTCGGGCCTGGCGACAACAGTCAACTCGCCCTTGCCGAGCGGCCGCGAAAAATCGATATCGTCGTTCAGGTCCACCAGCCCCCGGATGTGTCCGGCAAGCGCATTGATGGTTGGATGCGCGTAACCGGCCGTTGGCGGCAATTGCAGATCGAACTGTCGGTTGATGATATGGACCAGTTCGAGAAAGATCAGCGAGTCCACACCCTGTTCGGTGAGCGGCCTGGCACGATCGAGACTGTTATCGGCAAACTTGAGACGTTTGCGCACGACGCTCAGCAGATAGGCGGCGATCTTTTCCTGCTGGTCTGCAATCGCCAGACCAGCAAGCGATAAGTCGACGCCGCCGTCCTCATCCGTTGCTGTCTGGGATTGAACGGCCAGAAGCGGCCGCAGCAGGCTGCGGGTGGCAGGCAGCGCGCCGGTGGCAGCGACCAGGGCCTGTGGATCGATCGAAATCGGCACCAAGCCGCTTTTTCCAGCTTTCAAAAGCCCATTGAGAATGGCGAAACCGGCATCCGCGGGGATCGGCTTCAGGGCCGTCTTGCCCAGTTGTTCCAGCTTGTCGCCGCGCCGGTCCATTGCGAACTGGCCCCAGGCGATCGAGAGGGCCGGAAAGCCTTCCGACCGTAGATGGGCAGCAAAGGCGTCCTGCCAGGCATTGGCGACATTGTAGGCGGCGCCGGGCATGGCGAGCAGCGCGGCGGCCGAGCTGAACAGGCAGAAAAGGTCAACAGGCTGATTGTTGACTGCGGCTCGAAGCACGAGGCTGCCTGCAACCTTAACCGCGATGGTCCGGTTGAAGGCCCCCATGTCCTGCTCGGCGAGCAGCGCGCTTTGGCCGGCATGGGCGGTGTGGAAGACCCGGCCGACAGGCAGGGGAAGCGCATCGATCTGCGCGCGCAAGTCACTCGCATCATCGAGTTTGCTGGCAATGATGTTTACGCGCGTACCCGCCGCTTCGAGCGTGTCGATGCAAGCCTGTTGCTGCGCATTGACGGCGCGGTGCATGATTATGGCGAGAGCCTTGCACCCTTGCGAGGAGAGCCATCCGGCAAGCTCCTGTCCAACCGCACCGAAACCGGCGATCAGCGTCAGCAAGCCGGTATCCCAAGCGATCGGAATCCGATCTTCCACGGCTGGCGCGGAATCGATCGCCGGCTCCATGAGCTTGCCATTGTGCAGAAGCAGAGCGGTGCCGAGATCGTGAAGATGATCGGCGCGGGCGAACACTTCTTCCGCCTTCGTCGCGGGCGAGATGTCGATGCAAGTGACGGCAAGGTGCGGGTGTTCGTTCTTCAGGCTGCGCCAGAGCGTCATGATCGCCCAGAGCGGGCTTGCCGGTCCCATCATGGTCCAGGTTTCGCAGAGCACCGTGGTGATCCGGCACGCGGGATGACGGGCGGCATAGTCGAGCCAACCGAGCGCGTGTTCCGTTGCCGTGGTGAGCAGGCGCATGCTTTCTTCGAAACCGCCGCCGATGGAAAGATGCCGGCAGTCGATCACCTGATCGAAGCGCATGCCAGATGGGTGAGGCTGGTGCAGGACATGATGCCCGGTCCATCGGGCAATCGCCGCCAGATCGTCGGCAAATTCACCGGTGCCGACGATGAGCCAGCTTTCGGCGGTGGCGACCGCGCTGTGGCTGAGCTTTTGTTGATAGAGCTTCGCGACCTCCTGCCAGCGCCAGGTCCAGAGTTCGATGCCCTTTGGACGGTCGATTGTCCTTTCGGCAATGGTGAGTTGCGCGACGCGGTTTCCCTGCCGGGTTAGAACCACCTGATTGCAGGTTTCATGGACCGTATCCGCAAGTGTCCAGTTCTCTGACAGCCAGCACGTGGAGATCGCGTGGCCGGCTTTTGCTGCACACTCCATCCAATCAGCAACGGATGTTCCTGCACCAGTCAGCACATCTGGCGTAGGGGAACCGCCAGAACTGTAACGGGCGATCAAGGTGTTTTCCGGCAAGGCAAGTGCAATTTCACCCCTTCCGAGGAAGGTCCGGGTGTTGGACTGAATCTCCGGCAGTGCCGCCAACGGCAGGGGCGTTGTGAAGGTCAGGTTGAAGCTGCTCTCACCCTGGGCCCGCAAAACCGCCCAGAGCGGTTCCAGCGCTGTTAACAGGCGATGGCCTTTATCGGCAGGCTGCATATCCGGTGCCGCGTGGCGCGTATCTGGCCAGCAACGGGTCGGTGTAAAGACGATTGCCGGGAGTTCGGCTAAGCGGGTGGCATAGGGTTGATAGTAATCCGCAAGCGGGGCATCGTATCCCAGCCGGAAAAGCCTTGCGACCGTGTCGGCCAGCGTGGTCTTCTTTCCATCTGCGATATCGGCAATTTCCTGCGCCAAGCCTTGGCCGCGTAGCAGCCGCGCAAAACTTCCGTCCGGCCCGATCTCGATGATCCGATCGACGTCGAGGCTTCCGAGCCTTTGCACGGCGTCGTGGAACAGCACCGGCTGGCGCAGTTGCCTGAACCAATAGTCCGCATCGAGCATGCCGGGTCCGGCGAGATCGCCTATCAGGGTCGACAGCATGTCGCAGACAGGTTCGCCGTTGCTTGCAGCCGGGCAGGCCGCCCTGAAAGCCGCTTCGATCCCATCCATCGTTTGCGAATGGAATGCGCGGTTGACCGGCAGGGATTTGAAGGAGATGCCGCGCGCGGCAAGGACGGCTTTCACTGTCTCCATATCCGCCACGGTTGCGCTCAGCGTGCAACGATCGAGGGTATTGACGGCCGCAAGGCTGAGTGCCGGATACTCGTCCAGCAGTTGGGTACGCGCTTCGGCGGACAGGCGAAGCGCAATCATCGTGCCTTCGGCCGTCTCCTTCTCCATCAGCGCGGCGCGGCGCGCGACGAGCGAAACGGCGTTCTCAAAAGACATCAGACCGGCGGTCACCGCCGCCGCAAATTCACCGATCGAATGACCGAAAACGAGGTCCGGCCTGATGTCCCATGAGGTGAGCATCCGGCTCATGGCATAGTGCCAGCTGAACAGCGCCGGTTGCATATAGAGCGTCCGGTTGAGATCGGCTGCACGCGCAGTCTCGAACATCGCGCTTTCAAGATCTGCGATACCGTTTTGCGCGAAAGCAGTGCTGCAGCGATCGAGCGCGCCCCTGAAAACGGCATTGCTCCTGTGAAGCTCGGCGCCCATGCCGGAAAACTGGCTGCCTTGGCCACTGAACATCCATGCCGTGCGCGCCGCCGGTTTGACCTCTGCGGGTTGCGCCTGTGCGAGTGCTGCGGTGAGATCGGCAACATCCACGCCGGTCACGGCGATACGGTAACCGAGATGCTGCCGCCGCAGGGCAGCCGTCGCGCATTGCGCCGTCAGCGCCGTGGAGGCCAACCTGCCACTGATAGCGGATACCGCCGCCGGCATGTTTGCCACATCATGATTGGAAAGAACCAGAACCTGCTGGCTCAGCCCCTCTGCAGCGCTATTGCCGGATGTGGGCGGCTCAGCAACGATCATATGGCAATTGGTTCCGCCGATCCCAAACGAGCTGACGGCCGCCAGACGGCGCGAGAAATGTTCAGGCCATGGCGTGGTCTCGGAAGCGGGATAAAACGGCGATCGCTCGAAGTCGATCCGCGGGTTTAACGGCCGCGCGTGAAGCGTCGCGGGGATCGCGCCGGTCCTGACGGCAAGCGCTGCCTTGATCAGGCTTGCGACACCGGCGGCTGTGTCGAGATGGCCGATATTTCCCTTGACCGAGCCAATGGCGCAACGCTGTGCGTCACCACCTTCCGCCCGGTAAATCTCGGAGATTGCCTGGACCTCGATGGGATCGCCGAGCGGCGTGCCAGTGCCATGGGCTTCGAACATGCCGATCTCGGCAGGCGCTATGCCGCTTTTTTTCAGGGCGTGCCGGATCGCCCGCTGCTGGCCTTCCTTGCCCGGTGCCGTGTAGCCGATCTTGGTGTTGCCATCGTTGGTGATACCAGAGCCGAGGATGACGGCATGGATCACATCTCCGGCCGCCCGCGCGTCACTCAGCCGTTTCAGAGCGACGAGGCCCAGACCGTTGCCGGCGACAATTCCGGTTCCTTCGGCGCTGAAGGGACGGCAATGACCGTCCTGCGAGAAGATCATGCCGGGCTGGCCGATATAGCCTATGCCCTGCGGAAACGAAATCGCCACACCACCGGCAAGGGCTGCGTCGCATTCGCCGTTGATGAGGCTTTCGCAGGCCTGATGGACCGCAACCAGCGAGCTGGAGCAGGCCGTCTGGATCGTCATCGCCGGGCCCGTCAGGTTCAGCTTGTAGGCGACGCGGGTGACGAGATAGTCCTTGTCATTGCCCATGAGCTGCTGAAAGCTCTCGGTGTGCGTGATCATTTCGGCACGGATCGGGGCAAGAAGGGGTTGGTAGGTGCTCTGCCGGCAGCCCGCGAAGGCGCCAATGCTGAGACCGCTGCCTGTCAGGTTGGATAGGTCCATCAGGCGGCGGCATTCCTGGAGGAAAAGCCGGTGCTGCGGGTCCATCAGTTCGGCTTCGCGCGGCGAATAGCCGAAATAGCCGATGTCGAAACACTCGGCACCCTCGATGAATGTTCCCGCATTGACATAGCCCGGCACCGACGGAAGCGCGGAATCGATCCGCTGCCGTTGCATCTCCTCCAGGGAAAGCGGGCGAACAGCCTCCCTGCCTTTCGTAAGGTTGTCCCAGAACGTTTCCGCATCGGGCGCGTCGGGGAAGCGGCACGTCAATCCGATAATGGCGATGGGTTGCTGAGACACGATATCGGCTCTCCAGATTCAAGCGATCTCCCCGGCACCACAGGTCCAAGGGAAGGACACACTTAAACAATGAAGGGGATGGCAAGGACCGCTCACGAGAGGAGCGAATTGGGCCAGAGCGGGAGTTTGCGCCCGATCTATCTTGCCTTCGAACACAGCTTGAAGCCTTTGAAGGCCATGCATGCAGAGCGGCAATGACATGGCGGCAGTGGGGTTGTGAACAAAGCGGTGACGTATGAAGCGAGTGATGGACTGCGCCTCGAAGGACGGCCGGCAGGGGTGGAAACAGTGATCCGGAACGAAAGCCGGGAAGGTGGTTTGAACGGCAGCACATCCGAAAGCAGCGCCGGGTCGCCGGCCGCGATCGACTATCTTGCCAGCCTGCGGCTGCTTCTGCGGCATTCCGGCGGCGTCCGGCTTGCGCTGCTCTTTTCCATGTCGCTGGCAACCGCCTCCGTGTTTTTCGATCTCGTGCCGATCTGGGTTATCTGGCAGCTGACCGTTTCGGTGATCGACGGAACGGCCAGCATGACATCGGTTGCAATCTATGCGGCCATTGCGCTTGTGTCCGTGCTTCTCGGCCATGGCACGCTGGCGGCAGCGATGATGCAGTCGCATGTCGCCGCTTTCGGAATCGTCCATAACCTGCGGCTGGCGATCTCCGGCCGGCTTGTGACCCTGCCGCTCGGCTGGTTTGACCGTCGCGGCAGCGGCGAGGTGAAGAAGCTGGTGATCGATGAGCCTGAGCAGTTGGAAATCATCGCCGCGCACGCCATTCCGGAAGGCGCGGGCGCGTTCACCACCTGGCTTGCGGTGACCTTTTGGCTTTTTGCGACGGACTGGCGCATGGCGCTCGCTTGTGTCTGTCTGACGCCGCTGTCCTTCGCGCTGATCGGTTTTGCCATGTCACGCTCGGCGCCCAAGGTGCGCGAGTATCAGCGGGCGAGCGAGCGCCTGAACGGTTCGATCGTCGAGTATCTAACGGGAATGCCGGTCCTCAAGATCTTCAACCTCACGGGACAGAGCTTTGCCGGCACTGCCGATGCCGTGCGCAACTATACGCGCATCGAGACGGACATGGGACGCGCATTCGTTCCGTTCGGCGGCGTGTTCCATGCCTTGCTGATGGCCAACATCACCGTCATCCTGCCGGCCGGCCTGTGGCTTTTGACGGCCGGGGCGATCGATGTTGCGACGTTGATCTTCTTCATCATTCTCGGCGCCAATTACAGCCAGCCGCTCGTCAGGCTGTTTGGCCTTTTCCGGCAGCTGGCCCATATTTCGGTCGCCTCGACGTTGATCCAGGACGTCCTCGATACGCCGCAGCAGCCGGACACCGGGAAACGGGTGAACCTTCCGAACCATGATATCGCGTTCGACAATGTCCGTTTCGGCTACGGCAATTACGACGTCCTGCACGATATCTGTTTGACCGCAAAGGCCGGGACCATCACCGCTCTCGTCGGCCCCTCCGGTTCGGGAAAGAGCACCATCGCCAAGCTCGCCGCCCGTTTTCATGATCCCTGTGCGGGCCGGATCACCATTGGCGGGGTAGATATCAGGCAGATATCCGTCGCGCAGCTGATGGAGACCGTTGCCTTCGTCTTTCAGGACACGTTCCTGTTTTCCGACAGCGTTGCCGCCAATATCCGCATGGGCAGGCCCGATGCGACCGACGCCGAGGTGCGTGCCGCGGCAAGTGCTGCCCGGGCGCATGATTTCATTTCCGCGCTGCCGGAGGGGTATCAAAGCATTATCGGCGAAAAAGGCGCTGCGCTGTCCGGCGGCGAGCGGCAGCGGATCGCCATCGCGCGCGCAATCCTCAAGGACGCACCGGTCATCATCCTCGATGAAGCGACGGCTTTCGCCGATCCGGACTGCGAGGCCGCCATCCAGCAGGCCGTCGGCGTACTGGCACGCGGCAAGACGCTGATCGTTGTCGCCCACCGGCTGCACACGATTACGTCGGCCGATCAGATCCTGCTGGTCAAGACCGGACGCATCGTCGAGACCGGGCGCCATGAGGAACTGCTGCAACGGCGGGGCTGTTATGCAAGACTTTGGGAGGACCATATCGTGGCGCAATCAATCGTCCTTCGCCAGACCGAAACAACACTTCTGGAGCGCACGCGATGATGCCGGCGGGACACGATCACGATTGCGGTGCGCCTGCGCGATCCGACATCGCCAGCATTCGCCGGGCATGGGCGATGACCGGCTCTTTTCGCGGCAAGGTGGCTCGCGGCATCTTGTTCCGGTTCCTGCAGTCCATGGCGCTCGGGCTTTCCTTCGGCGTGGTCATTTGGGTCGTCACCTCCCTTGCCGACGGCCGCGTCATGAAGGACGAATGGGCGTGGCAGGCGACGGGGCTGATGGGCCTTTCGCTGCTCGGGCAGGTTCTGTTCGGGTTGCTTTCGGCCAATGACAGCTGGATTGCCAGCTATCAGGTGGCGGGAGAGCTGCGCCTCTCCATGCTCGACCGGCTGCGGCGGCTGCCGATGGGCTTTCATCTCTCCCGTCACCGGGGCGATACCGTCACCGTTTTGACAAGTGACATGCAGATGGTCGAGGTGTTCCTGTCGGATGGATTGCCGCGCATTGCCCAGACGCTCGGCCTGCCCGTCATCGTCTTCGGTTTCCTTCTGGCACGGGACTGGATCATCGCCGCCGTTGCCCTCGTCTCGATCGCCGCCGCCGTTCCCGTCTTCATCTGGTCCAGCAAGCGGCTGTCGGCGCTCGCTGTTGCGCGCCAGGACATTCAGGCCGAGGCCGCGGCCAGCATGATCGAGTTCGTACAGGGCATCAGTGTTATCCGCGCCTTCAATCAGAGTGCCAGGGGACAGGAACGTTTCCGGGCGGCATTGGACCGGTTCCATCGCATATCCATCCGCATGGTGGTGCAGTTGACGGTGCCGGTCATCGGCTTTGCGGCCATCGTCATGCTGGGCGTGCCGCTTGTGATCCTCACCTCGGGTTACCGCTTTCTGGAAGGCGATATTCCGGCGGGAACGATGATCACCGTGCTTGGCCTTCTCATGGCGATCTATGCGCCGCTGACGGCGCTCACCAGCGTCATGGAAACGGCGCGGATGGCCGATGCCTCGCTTGCGCGCATGGACAGGATCATGACCGCAGCGCCGCTGCGCCAGACGCCTGCCCCGAAGAAACCCACCGGCTTCGCGGTCAGTTTCGACCGGGTGACGTTTGGCTATCGCCCGGGGACGCCCGTTCTCAAGACTGTCAGTTTCGATGTGCCGGAGCGATCGATGTTCGCTCTTGTCGGGCCTTCGGGTTCGGGAAAGAGCACCATTCTTAATCTGATCGCGCGGTTCTGGGAGGTTGACGGCGGCGCGGTCCGTATCGGTGGCGTCGATGTGCGCGACATGGACGAGGAAGCGCTGAACGGGTTGCTCACCGTTGTCTTTCAAGACGTCTATCTTTTCGCCGGAACGATCTTCGAGAATATCGCCATCGGAAAACCCGGTGCGGATGCAAAAGAGATCGAGGCCGCGGCACAAGCGGCGCAGGCGCACGCCTTCATCATGGCGCTGCCGCAGGGATACAATACGCGCGTCGGCGAAGGGGGAGCAGCCCTCTCCGGCGGCGAGCGCCAGCGGGTGTCGATTGCGCGGGCCATCCTCAAGGATGCGCCGATCGTGCTTCTCGACGAGGCGACAGCGGCCATCGATCCGACCAGCGAGCGCCAGATCCAGATGGCGATCGCAGAGCTCGTCGCCAACAGAACGCTGATTGTCGTCGCCCATAAGCTATCGACCATACAGGCAGCAGACCGGATTCTTGTCGTGGAACGGGGTGCGATCCTCGAGGCAGGAAAGCACGAAGAGCTGCTTGCGAAGCACGGCCTTTATGCGGGCCTCTGGTGGCACCGCATCGGTGCGGCCGGTTGGCATATCGGGGCGGCAAAGGCGCCTGATCTCCAGTAAGTATCGGAAAATCATACCTTAGCTTGATCCGAAAAATATTCATGACTTTTATAGTCAAGTTTCTTGCGCGAACTTTCATCCCGTCATATTGTAACGCGCAACAGGAGAGGGCGGGCTGAACATCTGCGCGAAAGGCTTGCCGGTCTTTCGAGGATTTCGCTCATCCTGAAAGGACGACAGAGGTTCATTGAGTTCGGACACGAGATGCACGATTTGCCTCAGCACATACCGGCCCATAAGCCACAGGTTTCCGCGAAGGAGTTCCTCGATGCGTCGATGGTCTTTTGCGACAATTATGCGCTTTTGAACGCACTGCCACGCAACGAGCATGAAAAACCGCTTTTCGCAGGCATGCTCGGAACGCGCACGCTCAGCACAGGGATCAACCTCAGCACGGCCCAGATCACCGCGCTCAGCGACAGCCGCCATTCGGCGATATTCCCACGTTCGCTCAGTTTTGTCCTCTCGCTGGAAGGCCGCCCTTCAGAATTCGACCGGGGCGGAGGCGGCAAGAAGGTCATCCTGCGTCCCGGGGAGGCCGCGCTCTTCAGTTTTTCCGACGATTCCAACACCGAGGGCCGGTACCTGTGCGGACAGCGCTGCAAGTCCGTGCTGATCCAGCTGCGCCCCGGCATGATCGCCGACGACCAGCTCGCCGAATTCGTCGAGATGCGCACCCGCAGCGGCGAGATGACGTCGATTGGCGAAAACGCCCGGCTCAACCTGCTCTGCGCGCAATTGTTCAATTCCAATCTGTGCGGCGCAGTGGGAGCCCTGCTGGTGGAGAGCTACGTACTCGAAGTCGTTGCCCGCGCTATACAGGCGACCGACAGGGACGAACGCTCCGATCCGCCGACGACGGCCAAGAACCCGGACCGGATCAAGATGGCGCGTGTCCGCGACAGGATGATTGCCGAACCCGGCGAGGATCACAGCCTTACCTCCCTGGCGCGTGAGGCCGGCGTCAGCGTCTCCAGTCTCAAGACGAAGTTTCGCGAAGTCTACGGTCAATCCGTCTTTGCCTTCCTGCAGGACATGCGGATGAAGCGGGCAAAGACCGGCCTGGAGGTGGATGGCTGGACAGTCACCCAAGCCGCGCATTTTGCCGGCTACCGGCATGTCAGCAACTTCTCCACGGCTTTTCAGCGGCATTTCGGCCGACCGCCAAGCCGGCCTGTCTGCGCTGAGATTTACCCTCTCGCATAAGCGAACTGGCTTCCCGCATAAGTCCCCCATATGGCGGGGGCACCCGGATTTCCTCTAATTTTTGCGCGATTACAAACGGTCCCGAGAGGCCGTTTTTCTATCCGGCGCTCCCGACCCGTGGCCGCCGTCCTTTGGTTGATTTGGAGATACTGATGACATTGGAACGCCGCGCGCATCTTGTTGCGTTGACCCGACAGTCTGTGAAGCCGGTCGCAAGGACCCGCACGAAACTGTCCTCACCGGAACGGTTCCTGTCCGGCGCGGCGATCGCGACCCTGACACTCTGCATCAATGCCATTGTTGCCAACGCACAGGATGTCCGTGAAGAAGACAAGAAGCCCCGGGTCGCAGCAACACAGACCGAGGCCGCGGTCAGCGGCGATGCGACCGTACTTGAGGCGATCACTGTCCAGGCACGCCGCTACAGCGAAAACCCGCTGGACGTGCCCGTCAGCGTCTCCGTCGTCAGCGGAGAGAAATTGGCCAGGGACCATATCGAAGTAGTCGATGATCTCTCAAAGACAGTGGTTGGGCTGCAGCAGCCGAACTATGGCGATGATCCGCGCACGGCCCAGCCGATCATTCGTGGTATCGGCACCCTATCGACGCTGCTGTCTCCCGACAACTCAACCGCGCCGACGATTATCGACGGCGTGCCGATGCCGGCATTTGCCGCCACCAGCCAGTTGCTCGATGTCGGTCAGGTCGAGGTGCTGCGCGGACCGCAGGGAACATTGTTTGGCCGCAACTCCACCGCCGGCGCCATCAACGTGATGAGCGTGGTACCGGACGGCGAGACGTTCCGGCAGGTGACCGGAGAAATCGGCACCAATCACTACGGCAAGGTTGAAGGGATTCTGGGCGGCGCCATCACCGAAGATTTGTACGGCCGGTTCGCGATCCGCTACAACCGGGACGGCGATTACCTCAAGAATGATCATCCCGGCCAGTCCGACATCGGCAGCCTCGATGTCGGGGCGGCGAAATCGTCGTTCCTGTGGAACGCAGGCGACGGCGCCGAAGTTAATCTCAGTGTCGGCTACGAGAAAAGCAACAGCGATACCGGCTATCCCTATCGCCTGCGCGACACCAATATCTATCAGGAAACCCCGACGTTCCAGCGCGACCTCGTCTACACCTCGCTCAACGTCTCGCATGAGTTCGAGAACTTTGTGCTGAAGTCGACGACGGGCTTCACCTACTACGACATCTACAACTGGACGGACAATTCCGACGGCTACATCAACAGCGCCGTGTTCGGCACGTTCGGCCTCAACGTCCCGCCGCAAGCCTATACCTATGACGGCGAAGCCAACATCACCAATCAGCGCGAAACCCAGATCTACCAGGAAGTCCGCCTGCAGTCGCTCGAGGGCGCGGATACACGCTGGGTCATCGGCGGTGTCGTTTCGCACAACAATTTCAACGAGAACGCGGTGGGCACCTCAAACTCTGCCGCCTCGATCAACGGAACCCGCGATGTCAACCTGACGACGACATCGACCGCCATCTACGGCGATATCGCCCAGCCGTTCGCCGAGCGCTGGGAAGTCGGCGCCGGCCTGCGTTATACGCACGACCGCAAGGGCATCGATCAGCTCTATACCGGCAACGGCTTCCCCGGCACGGTTGCGAGCTACTCACAGGATGCGTCGCGTAACTTCGACATGGTGTCCGGCAGAATGTCGCTGAGCTACAAGGTGACCGACGACATGCTGCTTTACGGCAGCGTCAGCCGTGGCACGAAGTCGGGCGGCTTCCCGCGCTTCACCGGCAATGCCGCCATCGGCCAGCCCGAAAAGGGTTATGACGAGACGTCCGTCTGGGCCTATGAAACCGGCGTCAAGGCAGAGGTTCTGGATGGAACCACCATCGCGGTGGCCGGCTTCTATAACGACGTCAAGGACGAGGCTATCTTCGGCTTCGATCCGGTCACCAGCACGTTCCCGATCGAGAATTTTGACCTGAAGACCTACGGGTTCGAAGCCGAGGTGACGACGGAACTCGCCTATGGCTTTTCGCTTTCGGGCGGCGTTGCCTTGACCAAATCCGAGATCACCGGCATTCCGGCCAATGGCGTGCTGGCCGCTGCCGTCGGCAACGAGGTTCCGAACGTGCCGCTGTGGTCCGGCAACATCGCGATCAACTATCTCGCACCGGCGGACTTCCTCAACATCAGCGGCGATCCGGAATTGTCCGGCACGCTTGCCTATCACTATGTCGGCAAGCGCCAAGCCGATACCGCCAATTCGTTCGAGCTTGAGGCCCAGCATGTTGTTGATGCCCGCGTCGGGCTCAAGGTCAACGAAACCGAATTCTACGTCTTCGGCAAGAACCTGATCGGCGATCTGCTGGAACAGCAGGGCGCGCATCTCGTCGCCGGGGTGGATTCCGTGGTGGTTTCACGCGGCCGGACCGTCGGCATCGGCGTGACGACGAAATTCTGAGACGGTTTCCGCAACCGCCGTCAAGGCACCGCGCATCGACCGGGTGCGCGGGCCAAGTATAAAATTGAGTGAGGATACCCCATGAAGCCAGCGCATTGGTGCCTGATCGGAAGCCTTTATGTGACGCAGTTTCTGCCGGTCTCATTCTTCTTCATGGGCCTGCCGGCCATTCTGCGCAGCGAAGGCAAATCGCTGGAACAGATCGGCGTGCTCTATCTGCTCGGCTTCGTCTGGGTGCTGAAGATCTTCTGGGCACCGCTGGTGGACCGGTTTTCGTTCGGGCGCCTCGGTCACTACCGTGGCTGGCTCCTGACGATGCAAACGGCGATGATCGCCGTCCTGCTGGTGATCGGCCAGATGGACGGGCTTGCCAATTTCACGATGCTCGTCTGCCTGAGCCTGCTGCTGACGGTGTTCTCGGCAACGCAGGATATCGCAACGGACGCGATAACCTGCCGCCTGCTGAGCCCGCAGCAACGCGGCCTCGGCAACAGCTTGCAAGTTGCCGGAGGTCTTGTCGGCATCGTTCTCGGCGGTGGCGTGACGCTTTCGCTCTACAATTCCATTGGCTGGTCCGGATGCTTCCTGCTGATGGCCGCCGTCTTGACTGTCACGCTGATCCAGGTGTTCTTCTTCAAGGAGCCGCAGCTAGCTGATGCCGACGGCGCTACGGCCCGGCCCGGCTACTCCCGCATCTGGACCGTCTGGCGCCGCCCCGGAATGGGCCGCTGGGCATTGCTGATGCTCACTGTTCCCATCGGCATCAGCATGGTCTTTGCGATGCTGACGCCGATGCTCGTCGATATCGGCTGGTCGATCGAGCGCGTCGGCTTCACGCTCAATGTCGCCGGCTCGCTGATCGGCATGGTCGCCGTTTTCGTGACAGGCTGGCTGATCCAGCGCGTCGGCCGGCGGCGCATGCTGATCGCGGCGGCGTTCATTCAGGCTGCCGTTATCCTGGCGCTCTTGCCTCTGGCACAAGGAGCAACCACCGACGCGCTCGTGGTTCCTGCACTCCTTCTGACATTCCTGATCTACAATCCGATCGCGACCATCATGCTGACCATGATGATGGACCGCGCGGGCAAGGGCTCCGAGGGCACTGATTTCACGGCGCAATACAGCCTCTACAGCTTCATGGGCTTCCTGTCCGGCGCGATCGCTTTGCAAGTCGCAGGGGCTGCCGGATACACCGCCATGATGCTGATCGCCGCATTGCTGGCGCTGACCGCCGGCGTGCTCGCCATCAGTCTCTATCGCGAGCCTGGAATTGCCGGCGATGCGAACGTGTCTCTGGAGGAGGCACGCCTGTCCTATCGCTGACCGCCGGTTTCCGGAAAGCCCAATGAAGAGGGAGGTGAAAGCCATGCCACAGATTTTATCGCGCGCAGGGATGTTCGATCCGTGGCCGAAACGGGAGGAAGACGCAGTCCTCTGTTCCCTTTCATGACGTTGGAAACGCGAGTAGGTGCGAATATGAGACACGAAACAAATCTAATTGGCAGTGCCATTGGCGCGGAAGCCGCCGTCGAGGATGGCAAGACTTTCCGTGTCGATGCCCTGCGAATTGGCGAGCAGCTCAGTCTGACCAGCATCACGGGCTTTGCGGGCGAAGACAGCGACATCATGCTGCCGATCCGCAATGACATGGTTTCGCTGGTTTTCGTTCAGGCCGGCGCGCTGACGATTCCATCACAGTCGAGCTTGCCTTCCTCCCGTTACGTGGCAGGTTGCGGCGCTCTGGTTTTCCAACAGACCCCGCTGCAAAGGATACGGCTCCACAAGGGCGATGGCATCACCGCGGTTCTGATCGAAATGCCCTGCGACTACCTGCGCCGGGTTTTGCGCACCCATTGCCCGGATGCCCTGACCGCCTTCGTCGCGGGAAAAGGCGCCGGTGATCTGCGCCTGGAGATACTGCCCTGCACGACCATTCAGTCGGTGATGCATCAGATAGAAAACGCGCGGCTGAGCGAGGAACTGCGTGCAATATTCCTGACCAGCAAGGCCTATGAGCTGATTGCGCTTGGGCTCGGCCGCCTGTGTTTGGCCCATTACGACTGCAGCCTGTCGCCGGGCGATATCGAGCGCCTGAAACGCGCCCGCGAAATCCTCAATGAGAACCTGACGAACCCGCCCTCGATCATCGAGCTGGCCCACGAGGTTGGCATCAACGACTTCAAGCTGAAGAAAGGGTTCAAGGCCCTCTTCGACACGACGCCTTTCGGCTATCTGAAGGAATGCCGCATGCTGGCTGCGCGCAGCGAACTTTTGAAAGGCCGAAATACGGTGACAGCTGTCGCAAACCAGGTAGGCTATACCAATCTTGGTCATTTCGCCGCCGCGTTCCGCAAGCAGTTCGGCACCACGCCGCAGGATATGAAGAAGTTTTCACAGACCCGGATGGAAGCACTGCGACCGCGTGATGCGGTTGTGGCCTATCGGCACGTTTGAAGCCAAAAAACAGCAGCCGGTTTGCCATCAGCATCGCCTTGAACAAAGCCATTGGCGGCCAGGCAGGATCGCCCTTCGCAAAGCCGACCGTAACATATCTTAACATATCGACACATTAGCCATGGCCGCTTTTTCGTAACAACACCGGAGCGAGCGTCAGCACCGTGCGGCGGCCGAAATCGGTGCATGCCATGACGCTTCAAAACAAGCTCTTAAACAACCTGCGGCGCTCAGCGAAGTCCTGGCTGGTTTCAACGCTGTTCTCGTCGCGGACGCTCTATCCTGCGGTGGACCTGGCTGCGCAGGAAATCAGCATGGTGGCCGCCAGTTCTGTCGATCAGATTGCCGTTGCCGGGACCTTGATGGCAAAGGACGAGATCCGGGTCGCATTGCGGTGATGTTCCGTGCTTATCTGCCGCCACAATCGGGTGACAAAGAGGAAAGTGGAATCAAGGCCTGTTTTTCCGGACTGATAGGGTCGGCAAGTCTGCTCATGCACCTGCATCGCTTCCGGGTTGGCTTCAAGACGACGATCCGTCGCCGGGCGGATGTATTTTAATGCCGCAACGGAGACATTTGTGAACAAGACGGGCCGAACCCCACACATACTCATCGTCGAAGATGACCCCGAAATCGGCCGTCTGCTGGCTGAAACCATGCGCGAAAATGGGATGCATGCAACCACGGTCGAAAATGGCAGTGACATGTTTGCCCGCATGCGGCAACTGACTTTTGATCTGATCGTTCTCGATGTGATGCTTCCGGGCGAAGATGGTATCAGCCTCTGCCGGCGTCTTCGGGCAGACAAGACGATCCCCATCATTCTGCTGACATCGCTTGGCGAGGAAGTCGATCGCATCGTCGGGCTGGAGGTGGGTGCTGACGATTACATCACCAAGCCCTTCAGCCCGCGGGAGGTCGTTGCCCGGATCAGAAGCATTTTGCGGCGCGCTTCCTATGGATTGGCGACGGCCGATAACCAAAAACCTTTGCGCTTCGACGGGTGGAGGATCGACCCGATACGTCGCCAGGTTCATGATCCAAGCAATGCCAGGATTGCCCTTACAACGACCGAATTCGATCTCCTCTTGGCATTTTGCCGAAATCCAGGCCGGGTCATCACGCGGGAAGAACTCTTGAGCCTGACCCATTCGGGGCTTGCAGGCCCGATCGAACGCAGTGTCGATGTCCATATTCGGCGGTTGCGGCAGAAGATCGAAAGCGATGCGTCAGACCCGGTTCTGTTGAAAACCGTGAGGCTCGGCGGTTACGTTTTCACCGCTGCGGTCGTGGAGGCCTGATGAAACTTCCCTCCTTTGGCGCCAAGACGATCCGCGGCCAACTCATGCTCGTTGTGGTGCTTTCAGTCGTATCGGTCATCTCCACCGGCAGGATGCTCGAGCGCATCGATATCTTTGAATATGATGACGTCGTGGATGTCGATCTCATTGGCCAGCGGGCTCTGACGCTCGCCTACCTGCTTGATCGCGCCGACGATGATGAACGGCAGCGCATCATTGCCCGGTCGGCCGATGTCGGCATCGATATCGCGATTTTAGACAGGGATTCTTTCCTCGCACTTCCCGCGCCAGAGGGGTTCCGGTCGAATTTAGGTGGTTTTCTCGCTTACATGTTTCCGCCCGACGAGACTTTGCCGGATCAAGCGCAGATTTTGCTCGTTGGAGAAAGGCCTGTTTTATCATTGCCGATCAATGAAAACGAATTCCTACTCTACAAGTCTTATCCAGATAGCATCATCACATACGACCTTACCGGCGCCATGCTATATTATAGCTTATCGTTTGTGACACTTGGTATTCTATTCTCCATATTTGCGGTCAAATTCTTGAGCGACCCTCTCACGGCCATATCCAGCAAGATTAGGAACACCGAAGCCTTTCTATCCCAGTCGACGCCCCTGTCGGAGAAGGGTAGCGTTGAAATCGTTGACTTGGCCCGCGCCCTCAACAACATGCGGACGCGCATCCACGACATGATGCGCAGCCGAACAGCCATGTTGCGGAGCGTCAGTCACGATCTGCGAACGCCGTTGACGCGTGTGCGTCTTCGTACTGAGCGGATTGAGGACGCTGTGCTCCGCGGGCAGATTCTGTCCGACATCCAGCAGATCAATGCCATGATCGATGTTACTCTCGAATACCTTCGCGATGATCGCGGCAAAGAGGCCGCAGAGCGCACCGATGTTGCAAGCATCATGCGGACGATCTGCGACGATTTCTCGGATGTCGGCGCCCAAATCAGCTACTCCGGTCCAGGCCGGTTCATCCTGCACTGCAAGCCGATGGCGCTCACGAGGGCAGTAACCAACCTCTGCGAAAACGGCATCAAGTTCGGACATGAAGTCGAGATGATCTTGATGAAGACAGCTCAGTCCGTCAGCATCGAAGTCCGCGATCTGGGGCCCGGCATCCCGGAGCAGTTTAGACAACGTGTCCTCGAATCATTCTTTCAGATCGATTCAGCGAGAACCAAGAGTAATGAGCCAACCGGGTTCGGACTGGGCCTGTCGATCGTCGATGAGATCGTTCGCGATCATGGTGGCCGCATCGAATTCGCCGACAATGAACCGCATGGTCTGATTGTCCGGATGATTTTCCCGATCGTTCCTTATGCCATGCCGGGTCAAGGGCAATGAAATTGCCGGTAAATCATTCGGTTTGCATCCGTACTTGAGCTGAAATCCCAATTGCGTGTAACATACACAAATATTTCTTGACCGAATGTAGCGCCTCATATATGTGTATTTTACATGTAAAATGAGGTGGCGACATGAATGAACCTGAAATCGACGTTCTGATATCCGGCGCAGGCGCTGCGGGTCTTTCGCTTGCGATCGAGCTTGCCCGTCGCAACGTAAGCTTCCGGTTGATCGACAAACTGGAAAGGCCATTCAGCGGATCGAGAGGAAAGGGCATCCAGCCCCGAACGCTCGAAGTGTTCGCCGACATGGGCATTGCCGACCGTATCGTCGCGGCTGGCGGCGCTTATCCTCCCGAACGGCAGTACGGCAGCGACGGTCGCTTCGAGGATAAGCCCGTCTTTGAAACCGTAGCTGCAACGCCCGCCGAGCCGTTCACGGCGAGCCTGATGCTCCCGCAATTCCTGACCGAAAGCATTCTTCGCGAACGCTTGCTGGAGCTTGGTCACCGGCCGGAGTTCGCTCACGAACTGAAGGGCTTCTCGCAGGACGGAGACGGCGTCGTCGCAACGATCGCCGGTTTGCATGGTGAAGAGACGGTTCGCGCCCGATATCTCGTTGGCACCGATGGCGGCAGAAGCTTCGTGCGCCACGCGCTCGAAACGGGCTTTCCCGGCAAGACGCTGGGCGTGCGGGCAATCGTTGCCGATGTTACCGCAACAGGCGCTTCTCGCGATGTCTGGCACCGGTTCAACGAAGGTGACATGACGCATCAGATATCTCTGTGCCCGCTCGCTGGCACGGACCTCTTCCAGGTGCAGGGACCGATCCCTCTGGAGGGTGACATCGATTTGTCCGCTGCAGGCTTGTCAGCATTGTTTTCGCAACGGACCGGACGCTCCGATATCGTGATCCAGTCGGTTTTCTGGGCTTCGGCCTACACGATGAACGCCCGTCTGGCCGATCGTTACCGTAAGGGACGTGTCTTTCTTGCCGGCGACGCGGCGCACACACATCCGCCGACAGGGGGCAGGGGCTGAATACCAGTGTTCAGGACGCCTATAATCTCGGATGGAAGCTCGCTGCTATCCTTGGCGGGGCGCCGGCTGCGTTGCTGGACAGTTACGAAGCCGAGCGGCGGCCGATAGCCGCCGGCATGCTGGGCCTTGCAAGGAAACTGCTGGATGCGGCAAAGGCTGGCTCGATGCGGCGTGGCCGTGAAGTGCATCAGCTTGACCTCTGCTATCCAGATTCCCCCCTCAATTTTGCAGGTCCAGCACGCGAAAATGGCGTGCTTGCCGGCGACAGGGCGCCGGATGCGCCCATTCGCGGTCGTGCTGGTCAACAGAAAAGGCTGTTCGACCTCTATCAGGGCAGCCACTGGACGCTGCTTGGCTATGGAGTGAAGCGCCTTTCCTCGATAGAGCCGCGTCCTGGCCTGCATATCCACGCGGTTGGACCGCAGGGCGATGTCATGGATGGCCACGGCTACATTCGTGAGGCGTATGGCGTCAAACCGGATGACTGGATTCTTGTCCGGCCGGATGGCTATGTGAGCGCAATTGTCCCATCCGCCGATGTCAGTTCGCTTGAGGCTCATTTGGAACGCATCGGCCTTGCAGCGGTCGCGACCGTCTGACGGCGATTTCCCGTGATCCCAACGGACTGGTCCGGCTTTCCCCGCCATCAGGATGCATATGGAAAAGCGCTTGCGGCCAGAACGGGCAGCCATGATTGCGATGTCATCCATCTGGAAAGACTGCTGCCGACCTTAACAATCCGTAACAAAACAACATGCCCGTGAGGCTGTCTTGGTGACAGAGATAAGCCTCCCGCGCAACCGGCCCATTTGGGCTTGATGCGGTGAAAGCAATTGTATGGAGCAGAAATGCAGCCCGTGACCAAGAACAACCAAATTTCCAAGCTGTCTACGATAGGCGCCGCTTTGGCGCTGATGGTGACGTCGTCTGAAGTGCTCGCAGCCGATGCCGTATCGGAGCCGGTCCCGGAGCCCGCGTTCGATCGTTCGAGGTTCGACCCTCAGCAAGCGGACCCCAAATGGGGTTTGATCATAGGCGCAGGGGCAATGTACGAGCCCGAATACGAGGGGAGTGGAGACTTCAAGGTCATACCCGTGCCAGCAGTCATTATCACGTATGGCGACTGGCTTCAGATCGATCCGGGTGGCCTCTCCGTGAGAGCGTTCGAGCATAATGGTTTTTCGCTTTCCGGTAAGGCCGGGTACGAAATGGGCCGCGACGAGGACGACGCTGATCTGCTGGAAGGTCTCGGCGATGTTGACGGCGGCGTCACAGTCGGCGTCAAGGCAGCTTACACATGGGACGCTCTGGAATTCTATGCGGAGGTGGACCAGACAATTGATGGCAGCGAGAGCCTGATCGGTACATTCGGCGCCGAATATACAGCCCCCGTAACCGAACGGTTCATCGTTTCGGCAGGCGTTTCGGCAACGGTCGCCAACGACAAGCACATGCAATCCTATTTCGGTGTGACAGCCGCACAGTCTGCCGCCTCTGGTCTGCGGGAGTATCAGGCAGAGGCCGGTCTCAAGCGCGTCGACTTCACGGCCTCCGCCACATACATGGTCACGGAAAACTGGCTCGTGCGCGGAGAGGCAGGTTTGGGCGTCCTCGTTGGTGACGCCGCAGATAGCCCGATCGTCGAAGAAAAGATGCAGCCATCGTTCATGGCGGTGGTGGGGTACAAGTTTTAGGGTTGGCAGGCCGGATGGCACCTCGCAACCCTTGTGAGGTGCCATCCGGCCGCACGATACGGGCTCAATGTCATGACGGGATATTCAAAACGTCGTCTGCCAGTCTGCGGATGAGCACGGCGAGACTTTTAAGATCCGTATCGTTCCAATCCTTGAGCATTCTCCCCGCAAGTTGTTTTCGGGTCACGTCGATGACGCCGGTCATTTCTTTCCCGGCCTGAGTTATGACCGCCTCGCGGACACGCCGGTCGGTGCCTGCCGATCTCCGTTCGATCAGGCCCATTTCTTCGAGTTTGGGGACCTGCCTGCTCACGGTCGAATGGTCGCGGCCCACGAGATCAGCAAGCTCCGTGACACTGACGGGGCCCTTGCGAGCCACCATGAGGAGCAGTGGAAACAAGGCGCGGTCCAGCGAAATTCCAGCGTCCCGGATCATGGCAGCATCGCGTTGCGGACTGTTCATAATCCCGACGATATCGACAAGCGCGCCATGGATCACGACGAAAGGGTCATCGATGTGTGTATTATGCATATTTTGTTGTCCTGATTGCCGACTCTCATGTATGTGTATTTTACATATAAATACGAAAGCGCAAACAGGAATTTTCCGTGCGAAGCCGCAGACGCAATCGTGGAGCATCGCCAGCCCGGCGCATGCCTTCATTACATTTTTACCGGAGAAATCATGCAACACCCAGCGCCCTACACCCTTGGAAATCTTCAGCGCAAACGGCAATACGCATTGGTCGCCGGCTGCTTCATGGTCGGCGCGACGCTGTTTGCCGTCAAGCCCGTATATGACAACACCTATTACGATTTCTGGCTCGAGGTACTCGGCAGTATTTTGATACTGTGCGGCCTCGGCATCAGGTTGTGGTGCACATTGTATATCGGGGGCAGGAAGAACAGAGACCTATTGTCCGATGGTCCCTACAGTTTGTGCAGAAATCCGCTCTATGTCGGGTCTATCTTCGCCGCATTTGGCATCGGTCTCCAGACGGAAATGCTGACATTCGGGCTTTTCTGCGGGATCGTTTGCTGGGCGATTTTCCATGTCGTCGTCAAGCGTGAAGAGAGATACCTTCTCGGCGAGTTTGGTGACGCGTACAGAGATTATTTCGAAACGACCCCTCGTTTCTGGCCGCGGTTTTCCGCCTACAAAGACGACCTGAAAGAGCACAGTTTTCGGCCCTCCATGCTCTGGAACACCTTGCGCGATGGCCTTGTCTTGTTTGCGGCGATTCCAGTCACGGAAGCGATAGAGGTTGCACATCGGGCAGGTCTGCTCAAAGCCGCCTTCCTCCTGTATTAGACCCAAACGGACAATCCGGGTCCAAAGGGTAAATGCGCGCCAAACCCATTCGAAAAAAGATTGTCCGATCCGCTATTTTTAGCCGGGCAGATTGCATTTTGAATTGTACGACCGGAAGAACCTCTGGGGCAGCGTTTTGCAATTGCGACGCAACTGATATAAAGCGACTGTGATCAACCGTTGTGAACGATGTTGAAAATTTCAGCAGAAACCTTCCGTCAGCCCGGGCGTATAAATACCATGCAGATGCAATTCAAGAAAGATATAGCCACGCTGTGCAAGGAAAACGGACTGCGTCTGACCGGCCCGCGCCGGGTGATCATGAAGGTGCTGTCTGAAGCGACGGACCATCCGGATGTGGTCGAGCTGCATCGGCGCGTCGGAAAAATCGATCCCGGCATCGCGATCGCCACGGTTTACCGGACGGTCAATGTGCTTCAGGACAAGGGCGTGCTCGAACGCCACACGTTTGGCGACGGGCGGTCGCGATATGAGCCTGCTGCCCAGGAACACCACGATCACCTCATCAACATAGAAACCGGCGATGTGACCGAATTCCGATCCGACGAGATCGAGCGTCTCCAGGAAGAGATCGCCCGTCAGCATGGCTTTACGATCGTCAGCCACAAACTGGAAATCTATGTGAAGCCGCTGGAAGCCAGCGGTTCGCGCAGCAAGCCAGAACCGCATCAGGATTAGCATTCAGCGCGTCCGGACATGATGCGCGAAGGCTACCGCAGCGGTCGGATCCTCTACTTCATCCGGGCATCGGTTCCGTGTCGGCGGTCTCGATCTTCGCGGCTTTTCGCGTGGCGATCACAAAGGCGATGATGAAGGCGGCGGTCATGAACAGGACAATGGTCGGAGCCGGTGCGCTGTCCAGGAAAAACGAGGAGTAAACGCCGAGAAAAGATGCTGTCACCGCGATGGCAACCGACACGATCAGCATGGTGCTGAATTTGCGGGTGAGCAGGAAGGCGATCGCACCCGGCGCGATCAGCACCGCAATGGCGAGAATGGTTCCGACGGCCTTCAGTGCGCCGACGATCGTCAGCGAAATCAGGCATAAAAGACCATAGTGGAGCCATCTGACCGGCAGGCCGACCGCCCTTGCCTGCGCGGGATCGAAGGCGTGCAGCAGAAAATCCCGCCATTTGACGATAACGATACCGCTGGTGATTGCCGCGATAACCCCGGTCTGCGCGATATCCTGCCAGGCCACGCCCAGCATGTCGCCGAAAAGGATATGGTCGAGATGCACGTCTGACTGGATCTTGATGTAAAGCACGAGGCCGACCCCGAACATGCCGGAAAAGACGATGCCCATCACGGTATCCTGCTTGATGCGGCTGTTCTCTTTCAAAAAACCGGTGGCAAGCGCGCAGGTCATTCCGGCCACAAAGGCACCGAGCGCCAGCGGCAGACCGGCAATATAGGCGATGACCACCCCCGGCAGGACCGCATGCGAGATCGCGTCGCCCATCAGCGACCAGCCTTTCAGCACCAGGAAGCAGGACAGCAGCGCTGCGGGAACGGCGACCAGAACGGAGATGACGAGCGCATTGACCATGAAGTCGAATTGGAACGGCGCAAGCAATGTGTCGAGCATGATTGTCAAACTTCCTCCAGCATCTGGTTTGCCCGGCGGCGGGCGGCCAGCATTCCGTGTTTCGGTGCAAAAAAGAAGGCGGTCAGAAACACGAGAGTCTGCAGCACGACGATGATACCGCCGGTCGCGCCATCGAGAAAATAGCTGATATAAGCGCCTGTGAAGCTTGTGACCGCGCCGATAGCGACGGCGATCATCAACAGTCTAGGGAAACGGTCGGTGAGCAGATAGGCGGTCGCACCCGGCGTCACGACCATGCAGATCACCAGAAAAGCGCCGACTGTCTGAAGGGCGGCAACCGTCGAGGCTGACAGCAGGGTAAAGAACATGATCTTGAGCGCGGTCGGGTTGAGGCCAATCGATCGGGCATGGCTCTCATCAAAGAAGACCACCATCAGGTCCTTCCACTTGACCAAAAGAATGGCGAGAGAAACGAACCCGATGATGGCGAGTTGCAGCGTATCCTCCGGCGTGATGGCAAGGATATTGCCGAGCACGATGGTCTGGATATTGACCGACATGGGCGACAGCGACACCATGAACAGCCCGAGGCCGAAAAAGGACGAGAAGATCAGGCCGATGATGGCGTCTTCCTTCAGCTTGGTGCGCTGGTTGAGAAAGAGCATGGCGGCGGCGGCAAGCCCGCCGGAAAAGAAAGCGCCGATGGAAAATGGCAATCCGATCATGTAGGCACCGGCAACGCCGGGCACGATCGCGTGGGACAGCGCGTCGCCAATCAACGACCATCCCTTGAGCATCAGATAGCACGACAGGAAGGCGCACACGCCGCCGACCAGCGCCGAGACCCACATGGCTGTCAGCATGTAGTTGTATGTGAAGGGTTCGAGGAGCAGGGCCATCATTCCCGCCGTCCGTGAGAGGCGGCCGATACCTGGGCTGCAGACTGGTTTTCGTAGAGAACGAACGGGCGCTCGTCATCTGTCAGGACCCCGATTGGCCGCTGCTTGCCGCTTTCCGTGCCGTTGAGCACGAAATGCCGGAGAACGCCGCCAAAGGTCTTTTCGAGGTTGGCTTGCGTGAAGGTTTCCGCCGTGGAGCCGTAAGCGAGCACCGTGCCCTTGATCAGCACGGTCCGGTCGCAGAATTCCGGCACACTGCCGAGATTGTGGGTCGAGACCAGCATCACACGGCCTTCATCGCGCAGCGACCGAAGCAACGTCACGATGGCGTCCTCCGTCTTGACGTCAACGCCCGTGAAAGGCTCGTCCAACAGGATGACCCGTCCGTCCTGCGCGAGCGCGCGGGCAAGGAAAACCCGCTTCTTCTGCCCGCCGGAGAGTTCGCCGATCTGGCGCTTGCGGAAGTCGCTCATTCCGACCCGCGCCAGCGCGGTCGAAACCGCTTCGTGATCTGCGGCCCTTGCAATGCGCATCATGTTCATGTGGCCATAGCGGCCCATCATGACGACGTCCTCGACAAGCACCGGAAAGTTCCAGTCGACATCCTCGCTCTGGGGCACGTAGGCGACCAGATTCTTCTTCAGAGCCTGAGCGACGGGCAATCCAAGAATGCTGATCTCGCCCTTGGCAAGCCGGACGAAGCCCATGATCGCCTTGAAGAGCGTTGATTTTCCGGAGCCGTTGACGCCGACAAGCGCCGTGATGGTGCCTGTCGGAATTTCGAAACTGGCGTCGCGCAGGGCGGTGTGACCGTTGCGATAGGTGACGGTAGCGCCCGTCACCATAAGCCCGCTATCCCCTGGCTTATCCGGGGATGCCGCGAAGGCCGGCCCGCAACTGTAGACATTCATTGCGATAGCCCCTGCGCCAGACCTTTTTGGATCGTGTCGGAGGTCACGCGCAGCAGATCGAGATATGTCGGCACAGGACCGTCGGCTTCGCTGAGTGAATCGACATAGAGAACGCCGCCGTAAAGGGCGCCCGTCTCGCGCGCCACCTGCCGCGCCGGCTTGTCGGAAATGGTGCTTTCGCTGAAGACCGCCACGATCGTATTGGCCCGAACCGCATCGATGACCTTGCGCACCTGCTGGGGTGTGCCCTGCTGATCCGCATTGATAGGCCAGAGATAGAGTTCTTTCAGGCCGAAATCGCGCGCGAGATAGCTGAAAGCCCCTTCGCTCGAAACCAGCCAGCGCCTGTCCTGCGGGATCGCATCAAGCTTCTCGCGGATCGGTGCGATGGTCGCCTCGATCGTCTTCTTGTAGGTTTCGGCATTTGCCTTATAGGTTTCGGCATTGGCGGGATCGTATTTCACGAAGGCATCGCGGATGTTGTCGACATAGATCAGCGCATTCTTCGGCGACATCCAGGCGTGAGGATTGGGCTTGCCCACATAGGGACCTTCAACGATACCCATCGGCTCGATGCCCGCGGAGACGACGGCGCCCGGGACATCCTTCAGATTGTGGAAGAATTTTTCGAACCAGAGTTCGAGGTTAAGACCATTCCACAGTATGAGCTGAGCGCCTTGGGCGCGCTGGATATCGCCGGGTGTCGGTGAATAATTGTGAATCTCGGCACCCGGCTTGGTGATCGATTCAACGGTCGCCGCATCACCGGCCACGTTCTTTGCCATATCGGCAATGACGGTGAAGGTCGTCGCGACCTTGAATTTTTCCTGCGCGAGCGAGGTCCCGGCCATCAGGCCGAAGGCCATTGCTCCGACCAGTCCTGCGAAAACCCTGCGTCTGACGACATCGAACATCACTGCCCCTTCATATTGCGATTGAGTTGCAACTGCATCTATAAATGACTGCCATTTTTTTGCAAGTGCGAATTAGTCGCAATAACCGACAAAACAAGGGCGACACCTTCACGAAATGCGGAGGGAAGGCCGGGCAATCGGAAAATGTCGCAACAGGACATATCGAAGGATTGCCGGGCCGGTTGAGTTCCTCAACGAGTTTCGGCAGCGAATGATCGTGAAAGCCGGCCAACCCGGCCGTTATGCCTGCGCGAAGCTTAACCAGCAGATCTTCTGACAAGACGAGTTCGCGGCCAGCCGTGACGCCGGCCGTCTTGTCCGCCTTAAAGTCGTGTCGAGGGCGTCAGACGCGGGAAACGTCCGAAACCCCGACACGATTTTGCTCCATCCAAGACCAACGATGTGTTTTCATCAATTGGTCACCTAAGCGCAAAACCTCTTGGCCTACTGGCAGGCGGCTCCGCTTTCGACCCAGGCGGCGATCAGTTCCCCGAACACGGCCTGCGAGCCGGGAACCGGTTCGCGTCCGGCCCCCGGTTGCCATCCCCACCCGACGAGGCTGTCATGGGCCATGTGCTCGGTGATCTCGGTCAGCGTCTTTCCGCCATTGCGTTGGGGATCCTTGATCTGGCGACAGATTTCGCCAAGCGTTTTATCCTCCCAGGCCATCTCGATCGGCGCCAGGTGCCATGCCGGGTGTCCCGGAATGCTCTTCAGCGTTTCGGCCTGACCCACGACCTCGACATTGGCAGCGCCATGGCACGTGTTGCAGGTCATGCCAGGCATGCCCATGCCGCCCTCGCCACGCAAGACCGGCGGCTGGTGCGGATGCATGGCCATATTCTGAAGCGGCCGCTCCGTTGCCGGATGGCAATTGACGCACCGGGGATGCTGGATCACCTTGCCTGCCTCCTCGAACAGCGCCCAGGAGCGCTGCGTCGCATCGGTGATGGACTGGAATTCGGCCGCAGGTTTGAGCGGCGCGGATTGTTCCGCCGGATTGTCCTGCGCAACCGAAAACGTGGCCGCAAAGAGGGAGGCAGCGACACCGATAGCGGCGACGCCGGAAGCGATTGCGATTTTTTTCATGGTCGATCCCTCACGACGTCACGACATTGACGATCGGCAGGCGGCGCACCGGACTGCCGGTCAGTCGCCGCCAGGCGTTGGCAACCGCAGGTCCGATCGGCGGAACGCCCGGTTCGCCGACGCCGGTCGGTTTCTCCGCCGAGGCGATGATCGCCACATCGACCGCCGGCATCTCGTTGATGCGCAGAGAACGATAGTCGTGGAAGTTCGACTGCATGATCTTGCCGCCCTCGCCGAGCGTCACGGCGTCGAAGAGAACGGCGCCGAGCCCATAGCCGATGCCGCCTTCCATCTGCGCCTTGATGACATTCGGGTTGATGGCGACGCCGCAATCGACGGCGCACCAGACCTTGTGCACGCGGGGCGCGCCATCGTCGCCAATGGAGATTTCGACGATCTGCGCCACATATGTGCCGAAGCTCTTGACCACGGCGACGCCGCGGGACCGGCCGTCCGGCACGGTCGAGCCCCAATCGGCCATCTCCGCGACCTTCTTCAGTGTCCCCATATGCCGCGGTTCGTTGGTCAGAAGCGCAAGCCGTCCTTCGACGGGATCCTTGCCGACTTTCTGGAACAGTTCATCGACGAAGGTCTCGACGGCAAAGCCCGTATGGGTATGGCCGACCGAACGCCACCAGAGCGGCGGCACGGCGAGCTCGACATTGTGCGATATGACGCGCAGGTTGGGGATGACATAAGGCAGGTTGGACGCACCTTCGACCGACGTCTCGTCGAGGTCGGCCTTGCCCATGATCGACTGGCCGACGATCACCTGCTCCCATGCGGTGATCCTACCTTCCGCATCGATCGCGCCGCGCATCCTGTGTGCATACATCGGCCGGTAGAAGCCGCCACGGATGTCGTCCTCGCGTGTCCACATATGCTTGACCGGCCGCGTGCCGTCCGTCGCCGCATAGACGCCGGCTGCTTCCTGCATGTAGGGCGAGCCGAACTGCGCCTTGCGGCCGAAACTGCCGCCGGTCAGCTGCGTATTGACCCGCACCCTGGAGGGATCGAGCCCGACGATCTTTGCCGCCGTGGCAAGATCCATGCCGGGAAACTGCGCGCCGGTATAGACATCGAGAGAACCATCCGCAGCCTTTATGAAGACCGCGTCGAGCGGCTCCATCGGGGCATGGGCGAGGAAGGGGAAGACGAGTTCGGCCTCGATCGTCTGCACACCGTCCTTGCCGAAAGCCGTTTCGACATCGCCGTTATTCGTCGCCTCCAGGCCCTTTTCAGTGAATTTCTTGGCATAGTCCGCTTCGAGCGCTTGGCTCGACCGCGTCTCTGCCTTGGAGAGATCCCATTCAATCTTGAGGTTATCGCGGCCTCTGAGTGCCGCGAACGTGTTGTCGGCATAGACGGCGACACCCTGCGGCACCTGCTTGACGTCGATGACGCCTTTGACCTTGCGCGCCTCGCTGTCGTCGAAGGATTTCAGCGTAGCGCCGAAATGATCGGGATGCGCGACCACGGCGATCAGCATGTCGTCGGTGGCGATATCGAGCGTGAAGATTGCCGTGCCGTTGGTCTTGCCGAGGGTGTCCAGCTTCGGCAGTTCCTGGCCGATCAGCACGAATTGCGAAGGGTCCTTCAGTTTCGGATTTTCCGGCGCGGTCCGCGCCGCCGCCTTGACGGTCAGCGCGCCGAAACCGCTCTCCTTGCCGGAAGCCGCGTGTTTGATGCGGCCCTTTTCGACGGTGATTTCGACGGCCGGTACGCCCCATTCCTCAGCTGCAGCGGCGACGAGCATGGCCCGTGCCGTTGCGCCTGCCTTGCGCAACTGCTCGTAGGAATTGCCGATCGACGTCGATCCGCCGGTTCCCTGAAGGCCGAAGGCGAGGTTGGCATAGACCTTGTCGTCGGCGGGGGAATGGACCGCCCGCATCTGCGACCAGTCGGCATCGAGTTCCTCGGCGACAAGCGTTGCAAGCCCCGTGAACGGCCCCTGGCCGAATTCGATGTGTTTGGAAAGCACGGTCACGGTGTCGTCGGTGCCGATCTTGACGAATGCGTTCAACGCCGTCAGCGCATCTTCACCGCCCGCCTGAACGCCTGTGGTGGCAGCAAACGCCGACAGGCGCGGTGCCAGTGCAAGACCGATGACAAGGCCGCTTCCTGCGAGGAAGGCGCGCCGTGTGCTGGAAAGCCGGGTGCTGGAAATCTGTTGCAGTGTCATGGCTCAACCCTCCATCGCATCGGCAGCATTGTGGATTGCCTGCCTTATGCGATGATAGGTTGCGCATCGACAGAGGTTCCCGGCCATCGCACCATCGATATCGGCATCGGTGGGCTTTGGGATGACCTGGAGAAGGGCGACCGCCGACATGATTTGGCCGGACTGGCAATAGCCACATTGGGGCACGTCGATCGCGACCCAGGCCGCTTGCACCGCCTTTGCCTCAAGGCCTTCGATGCCTTCAATCGTGATCACCTCGGAACCATCGATGGTGGAAATCGGTGTGATGCAGGACCGCCGCGTCATGCCGTCCAGATGCACCGTACAGGCGCCGCACTGGGCAACGCCGCAGCCATATTTGGTGCCGGTCAGCTTCTCGAAATCGCGGATCACCCAGAGCAGGGGGGTATCCGGATCTCCATCAAAAGTCCGTTCTTGTCCGTTGAGTGTGAAAGTAACCACGGTGAAGCCTCGCAATTGGTCCGGCGCCAGAATTGGCGGCTGGACATGGGAAGATGATCTTCAGCAGCATGTCGACACTAGGAGGTAGTGAGCGATCTGTGTTTGTCTAGGGTATCTGGAGCGATCGTCAGATATATAACGGCGCCATACTGCGCCAGGCGCCCGCCCGATGGGCTCGGCCGTCCCAGACATGCAGCTGATGTCCCACATTCTTATCCTGAAGAAGGCGGCTCAGATGACGATTGTTGTCGAGGAACGGGTCGGCATCCCCGATGGTGAGAACGATATCGACCTGCCGCAGTCTTTCAAGCTGCCATTCGCAAGCGAGCCCCGGAAGGAAATGGCTTGGCGTATGGAAGTAGACCGCGTCATCGTAATAGCCGTCGAACAGGTCTCCAAAGCACTCGACCTTCATCGTCAGGTCGTATCGGCCGGAAAAGGCGACGAGTTTTCGAAACAAATGAGGGTGGCGGAAGACGAGATTGGCAGCCTGGAAGGCACCGAGGCTGCAGCCGTGCACAATGGTGCACTCGTGCGGATTTTTCTGCGCCATCAGCGGCAGAACTTCGTTGAGAATATACTCCTCAAAGGCGTCATGTCGGCGTACGCGGTCAGCCGGATGGTGCTGGACTGAATAGAAAGTCTCAGTGGCCAGACCCTCGATACAGTAGAGTTGAAGGTGACCGGCTTCCAGTTTCCCGGCAAGGCTGCCGACAAGACCGAGCTCTTCATACTCCCAGAAGCGTCCGTCTCGCGTTGGAAAGATCAGAACCTTGGCGCCGGCGTGGCCAAACACCAGCAGTTCCATGTCCCGATGAAGCCGCTGGCTGTACCAGCGCAGATATTCGCGTTTCATGGCACCTTGAAAAACCGTTCGACTTTTTCGCGCAGCATCGCATTTTGCGCCTCGCTGCCAGGATAGTCGAAATGGCCGGCGTCCAGGATGAAGATTTCATTAAATTTTGATTGCGGTAATGCGTTGGCCACTGCGAACTGGCAGGGCGGTGCCACCGCCGGATCGAAGAGCGCGGGCGCCACGAGCATCGGGACCTTGATGCGGGAGGCAGCACTTGCCGCATCGAACAGGCGCAACGTGTCGAGCACGTTTGCATGTGTCTTTCGATAGGCCTGGACCGATTGGGCACTGCCGACGGTTGGCAAGGTCAGCCACAGTGGCCGGTGTCCGAAGGTCGGCACGACCAGATGTCCGCGGTCGATCCGCTCGTCGAAGGGGATCGCCAATGCCCCGATGCCGCCCCCGAAACTGATGCCGCTGTAGCCGACATACCCTTCGATCCATGGATAGAGGGTGACAAGCGCCGAGACGGCGATCCACAGGTCATCCACGCAGCCGCCGATCACATAGTCGTCTGGCGCGTCGATGTGGTGCAGAACATGCAAGGCGGCGTCCGGTGAGATCGGCGGATGAGCGCTCAGGGAAAGCCCCCGGAAACATGGAAACAACACGGCCGTTTCCTCGACGGGCAGATCGAAATCCGGCTGATCACGCCCGCCATAGCCGTGTCCGACAACGAGACCGCGCCGCACCTGTGCGTTGCGCGGAAGGAGCAGCCACCCGCCAATCTCAAACGCGCCGGACGATGTGTAGACGACATCAAGGACATGCCACCGCGGATGACTGAGTTTGCTCTGCCGCAGCACCGGTTGCGGATCCACAGACAGCGCACGGCGATACCGTGTCTCCCAGAAATCGTCGAAACCCGGTGGCGCCTCGGGCGCAGCGATTGCCAGCAGCTGATCGAGCCGCATGCCGTAGGTTGGATCGAAGGCGAAGGGGTGGGTTGTCGGAACGCTCATGAGACGCTTGTTCCGTGAAAACCAAGGAGACGCAAGATGGAGAGGATGGCAATGCCACGAAAACCGGCCTCTAACGGATCAGGACGGGTGGCGTTGCAGAGCTCCTATAGCCGGAAAAGATGTTTCAGTCTCTCTATCTGGCCATTTTTCCCCCAATTCTGATCCTCAGTGAGGCTCTAAGATCCCCAGACCACCGACTGTTCATGCCGCTTGATCAGGTGCTTCAGATTGTCAAAGCCGGTGCGGACGTGGCGGGAAAAGTGGTCGAGTGCGGGGGAGCGGGGGGCGTCGGAGCGTTTCAGGAGGCCGAGCGCGCGTTCGGGGTGCGGAATGGAGACCGGCAGGGCGGTGATCGATTTTTCGTTGCGCAGCGCAAAGACGACGCTGTGCGGCATGATCGTCAAGGCATCCGCCGCCTTCATGTAGTTGACGACGCTCATGAGGGAGCCGCCCGAATACCGGATCTTGATCTCGGTCGCGCCGAAGGACAAGAGCATGCTGCGCAGATCGGCGAGCAGCGGGCTGCCGGGCGGCGGCGCGATCCAGGGATAGTTGAGCAGATGCGCCGGCTGTGGCCGCCGTTTCATCAGGAGCGGGTGGGTGACGCGGCAGGCGACGACATTGCGGCCGGGCAGGATCTGCTGGAACTCAAGGCCGGAGCCCTCGTCGAGAATATCGATCGGGCAGATGGCGAGATCGATCTGGTCGGCGTTAAGCGCGGCCCGCAGGTCCGGGAAATAACCGTAGGTCTGGTCGATGCGCACATCCGGATGCAGGTTCTGGAACTCGGCGATCATCCCCGCGATCAAAGCGTCCATGAAGAAGGGCGTGCCCCCGACCCGCACGACGCCGCTTTTGCCGACACGAAAACTCTCGACGACATCGGATGCCTTGCGCGATGCCGACAGCATGGTCTGGCCGTGATCGGCCAGGGCGCGCCCGAGCGGCGTCGGCTGCAGCGGCCGGCGGCCCTTGATGAACAGCGGCTCGCCGATCCGGGCCTCGAGCATGGACAGCGTGCGCGAGACAGCTGGCTGCGACAGGCCAAGCAGGGCCGCGCCTTCGGTAACGCCCCCGGTTTTGACCACGGCCGCAAGCTGGACAAGGTGGCGTTCATCTATCTTCATAACGATATGATATATTAATCCGGAATAAAATCATCACGGACGCATCGTGTTTGGATTAAATTCATCTCCACCAGCCAACGCCTTGGAGGAGACGCATGACGCCGGGTCCGATGACGCTGAATTTCAGCGAGGCAACCTCGTCTGACATATTCGCGCAACGACTTCCCCAGTCGAAGGACGATGCCTTGCCGCACGTTCTGGCGGCGGCGGTGACGCATCTCCATGCCGTGATCCGCGAATTGCGGCCGAGCCAGGCGGACTGGCGCAAGGTGATCGAATTCCTCACCGATGTCGGCCATGCCAGCGACGAGCGGCGCCAGGAATGGGTGCTTTTGTCGGATCTGCTCGGCGCCTCGGCGCTGGTCGAGGAAATCAATTCGCGCCGCCCGAAGACAGCAACGCCGAACACCGTGCGCGGGCCGTTCTTCCGCGCCGACGTTCCGCATCTGGCGCTTGGCAGCACTATATCGCTCGATGGCATTGGCGAAAGGCTGGAGATATCCGGCTTCGTGCAGGATCTCGATGGCGATCCGGTCGCCAACGCCGAAATCATCACCTGGCAGGCCAATGCGCAAGGGTTTTACGAGAACCAGCAGCCGGACCTGCAGCCGGAATTCAACCTGCGCGGCCTCTTCCGCACCGATGCCAACGGCCGTTTCCACTATCGTAGCATCAAGCCCTGCGGCTATGGCGTGCCGGATGACGGTCCGGTCGGCAAGCTGCTCCGCCAGGCAGGTTACCCGCTACGCCGGCCGGCCCATCTGCACTTCATGATCAAGGCGCCGGGCTTCGAGACGATCACCACGCATATCTATGATGGGAGCGACCCGCATCTGGCCGAAGACGCCATCTTCGGCGTCAAGCCGGAGCTGGTGCGCACCTTCGAGCAGCATGGCAAGGGCGCGCCGTCATGGCGGCTGGACCTGACCTTCGTCATGGTGCGGGCAAAACAGGGAGCCGAGGCATGAGCCGCGATTTTATCTATAGCGGCAGCCCCGCCCATATCGTTTTCGGTGAAGGCAAGAGCGCTGCCGCCGGCGAATGGGTGGAAAAGCTGGGCTGCGAGCGGGCGCTCGTCCTCTCTACGCCGCAGCAGAGGACCGATGCCGAGGCGTTGGCGGAGCGGCTGGGTTCACTCGCCGCCGGCGTCTTCGCCGGTGCCGTCATGCACACACCGGTCGATGTTACCGAAGCGGTGATGAAGGTTGTAGCGGAGACCAAGGCCGATTGCGTCGTCTCGCTCGGCGGCGGTTCCACGACCGGGCTCGGCAAGGCCATCGCCTATCGCACCGACATGCCGCAGATCGTCATTCCGACGACCTATGCCGGGTCGGAAGTGACGCCGATCCTCGGCCAGACGGAGGGCGGGCGCAAGACAACGGTGCGCCACGCGAGCATCTTGCCGGAGGTGGTGATCTACGATCCGGCGCTGACCACGGGTCTGCCGGTCGGAATGAGCGTCACCTCGGGACTGAATGCCATGGCCCATGCTGTCGAGGCGCTCTATGCGCAGGACCGCAACCCGATTTCGACGCTGATGGCGGTCGAGGGGCTGCGGGCCTTCAAGGCCAGCTTGCCGGGGATCATTGCGACGCCCAAGGCTCCCAATCTCCGCGCCGATGCGCTCTATGGCGCCTGGCTTTGCGGCACCGTGCTCGGCACCGTCGGCATGGCGCTGCATCACAAGATCTGCCACACGCTGGGCGGCACCTTCGATACGCCGCATGCCGATACGCATGCGATTATGCTGCCACACACGGCCGCCTATAACGCCCTCGCCGTTCCCGAACTGCTGGAGCCGGTCGCCGAGATTTTCAGTGGCTCGGTCGGTGGCGGGCTATGGGATTTCGCCAAACGGATTGGCGCGCCGCTGGCGCTGAAGGATCTGGGCCTGAGCGAGGCCGATCTCGACCGCGCGGCCGACATCGCAACGGAAAATCCCTACTGGAACCCGAGGCTGATCGACAGGCAATCCATTCGTACCCTGCTGCAGGACGCCTGGGAGGGCAAGCGGCCGGAATAGGCGAAAGACATCACGCTCTCTGGGAGGAGAGGACAATGGGAGGAGGAAACATGTTTACGAGACGCGAATTCCTGAAGACGACGGCTGCCACCGGCGCATTGGCCGCGACATCCGGGCTTGCGGCCCCTGCGATCGCGCAGGATGTGGCGATCAAGCTCGGCTATGTCAGCCCGCAGACCGGGCCGCTCGCCGCCTTCGGCGAGGCCGACAAGTTCGTCATCGACAGTTTCCTGGCGACGACCAAAAGCATGGGCCTCAATTACGAGGTCGTCGTCAAGGACAGCCAGTCCAACCCGAACCGGGCGGCGGAAGTCGCCAAGGAACTGATCGTCGACGACGAGGTAAACCTCATGCTGGTCGCCTCGACGCCGGAAACGACCAATCCGGTGGCGACGACCTGCGAGGCGGAGGAAATGCCCTGCATTTCGACGGTCGCACCCTGGCAGCCCTGGTTCATCGGCCAGCAGGGCAATCCCGGCGACCCGGCCTCGTGGAAGCCGTTCAACTATGCCTACCACTTCTTCTGGGGGCTGGAGGACGTCATCGCCGTCTTTACCAACATGTGGGCGCAGATCGAGACCAACAAGAAAGTCGGCGGGCTCTTCCCCAATGACGGCGACGGCAATGCCTGGGGCGACAAGATCGTCGGCTTCCCGCCGGTCTTGGAAAAGATGGGCTACGGCCTGATCGACCCCGGCCGCTACCAGAACATGACGGACGATTTCTCCGCGCAGATCAACGCCTTCAAGTCCGGCCAGTGCGAAATCATCACTGGCGTCGTTATCCCGCCGGATTTTACCACCTTCTGGAACCAGGCCAAACAGCAGGGTTTTGCCCCCAAGATCGCCTCGATCGGCAAGGCGTTGCTCTTCCCGCAAACGGTGGAAGCGCTCGGGAATGCCGGTCACAACCTGTCCTCGGAAGTCTGGTGGACGCCGAGCCATCCGTTCAAATCGTCGTTGACCGGTGAGAGCTCCGCGCAGGTGGCCGCTGCCTTCACCAAGGCGACCAGCAGGCCCTGGACGCAGCCGATCGGCTTTGCCCACGCGCTGTTCGAACTGGCGGTGGATGCGATGAAACGCGCCGGCGATCCGACGGACGGCGATGCCGTCGCGCAGGCGATCGCCGCCACCAGGCTCGATACGCTGGTCGGACCGGTCGCCTGGGATGGCAAGGGCCTGCCGCCCTTTGCCGCCAAGAACATTGCCAAGACGCCGCTCGTCGGCGGCCAGTGGCGGCTGAAGGACGGTGGCGGTTACGATCTCGTCATCACCGACAACACAACGGCGCCGAACATTCCGGTCGGCGGCAAGATGGAAGCGATCGGGTAGGGGGCGGAGGCCCTCATCGCCCTCTCTCATAGACAAGAGGGGCGTATCCTCCCATCGCACCCTCTTCCCGCGAGCGGGGAGAGGGTTGGGGTGAGGGGCAATGCAGAATATTTGTTGGAACAATAACCATGCCTATTCTCGAACTTGACGGTATCTCGAAGAAATTCGGCGCGCTGACGGTCGCCGAGCAGATTTCATTTGCCGTCGGCGAAGGCGAGGCGCTGGGCATCATCGGGCCGAACGGTGCCGGCAAATCGACGCTGTTCAACCTGATCACCGGCAATATCGCCGCCGATAGCGGCACGATCCGCTTTCTCGGCAGCGACGTGACGCGCACGCCGCCGATGGCGCGCTGCCTTTCGGGCATGGGCCGCACCTTCCAGATCCCGCAGCCCTTCGAGAAGCTGACGGTGTTTGAAAACCTTTTGGTTGCCGGCGCCTTCGGCTCACGGAAGCGGGAGGCGGAGGTGTCGGACCGCTGCGCCGAAATCCTCGTCGAGACCGGGCTGATCGACAAGGCGAATACACCGGCCGGCGGCCTGTCGCTGCTGCAGCGCAAGCGCCTTGAACTGGCGCGGGCGCTGGCAACGGAGCCGAAGCTGCTTCTGCTGGATGAGATCGCCGGCGGGCTGACCGAAGGCGAGTGCCGGGCGCTGGTCGCCACCATCCGCGCCATTCATGCGCGCGGCATCGCCGTCATCTGGATCGAGCATGTGCTGCATGCGCTGAACTCCGTCGTCGAACGGCTGCTGGTCCTGCATTTCGGCAAGGTCATCGGGATCGGCAAGCCCGACGAGATCATGGCATCGCGCGATGTGCGCGAAATCTATCTGGGGATTGAAGTCTGATGGCGCTTCTCGAAACCAGGGGACTGACCGCCTCCTATGGCGATTTCCAGGCGTTGTTCGGTGTCGATATCACCATCGGCGCCAGCGAGACCATCGCCATCATCGGCGCCAACGGCGCTGGAAAGACGACGCTGATGCGCTCGATTTCAGGCGTGCTCGCCAATGCGCCGGCGTCGATCCTTTATCGCGGCGAACCGATCGGCGCGCTGGCGGCGCCGGATATTCTGGCGCGCGGCATCGCCATGGTGCCGGAGGGGCGAAAACTCTTTCCGTCGCTGAGTGTCGAGGAAAACCTGCTGATCGGCAATTATGGGCGCAAGGTTGACGGGTCGTGGACGCTCGAGACCATCTTCGCGCTTTTCCCGATCCTGAAGGAACGGCGCAACAATCCGGCAACCGCGCTTTCCGGTGGGCAGCAGCAGATGGTGGCGATCGGCCGCGCTTTGATGTCGAACCCGGAGGTTCTCCTCTGCGACGAAATCAGCCTCGGTCTTGCGCCTGTCGTGGTGCGCGACATCTACGCGGCCTTCCCGCGCATCCGCGAAACCGGCGCCTCGATCGTCATCGTCGAGCAGGACATTGCCCAGGCGCTGAAGGTCGCCGACCGTGTCTATTGCATGATGGAGGGGCGGGTGACGCTGACCGGCCGATCTTCGGACCTGAGCCGCGATGATATCCACAAGGCCTATTTCGGGACGGACCATCATGAACTGGCTTGATACCATTCTCCAGGGCGTGCTGCTCGGCGGCCTCTATGCGCTGTTTGCAGCGGGCTTGAGCCTCGTCTTCGGCATCATGCGGCTGGTCAATCTCGCCCATGGCGATCTGATCGTGCTGGCTGCCTTCCTGATCCTCATGCTGGTGACGGCGCTCGGGCTCAATCCGTTCGTTGCCGCAGTCATCGCCATGCCGCTGATGTTCGCCATCGGCTGGGCGCTGCAATATTTCCTGCTCAACCGCACGCTCGGCAAGGATATCCTGCCGCCGCTGCTCGTCACCTTCGGGCTCTCAATAGTCATCCAGAATGGCTTGCTCGAGAGCTTCTCCGCCGATAGCCGCCGCGTCTTTGCCGGTACCATCGAAAGTGCCTCGGTCAATCTCGGCCCCGTCACCGCCGGCATCATGCCGCTGATGACTTTCTTTTCGGCTGTCGCGGTGATCGTCTGTCTCAACCAACTGATCTACCGCACCTCGGTTGGCCGCGCCTTCCGGGCGACGTCCGACGATCCTGTGACCGCCGGGCTGATGGGCATCCGGCCGCAGCGCATCTTTGCGATGGCGACCGGGCTCGCCATGGTCGTGGTGACGATCGCCGCCCTCTATCTCGGTACGCGGGCCAATTTCGATCCGACCTCCGGGCCGTCGCGGCTGATCTATGCCTTCGAGGCGGTGATCATCGGCGGGCTCGGTTCGCTCTGGGGCACGCTTGCCGGCGGCATCATTCTCGGCGTGGCGCAGACGGTCGGTGCGGCGATCAATCCCGAATGGCAGATCCTCGCCGGGCATCTCGCATTCCTTGCCGTTCTCCTGTTCAAGCCGCGCGGCCTTTTCCCACGCGCGGTCGACTGAGGTGCATTGATGACCATGGCTATTCCCTCATTCACGGTCGAAACCCGCACAAGAGCGTCGACGCTTTCTGCAGCGGCTATGATCGCCCTCCTGCTTCTCGCCTTTGCCGCGCCCTTCGTCGTTTCGCGCGGTGTCATCCAGGACCTCTTCTTCATCCTCACCGTGCTGGTGCTGGCGCAGAACTGGAACCTGCTGGCCGGTTATGCCGGGCTGATCTCGGTCGGCCAGCAGGCCTTCGTCGGCTTCGGCGCATATACGATGTTTGGTGCGGTCATCCTCTTCGGGGTCGATCCGGTCGTTGCAATCCTGATTGCCGGGCTGTTCTCGGTCGCGCTGGCAATTCCGACCGCCTTCTTCACCTTCCGGCTCTACGGCCCCTATTTCGCCATCGGCACCTGGGTTGTCGCCGAGGTCGTGCGGCTGTTGCTTGCCCAATGGAAGGTGCTTGGCGGCGGCACCGGCACATCGCTGCCGCGTGAGGCAACCCGCGAGATGATCGGCGTTGATATGATGCGCGATCTCTTTGGCATGAAGGCCTCGGAGGCGGGCGATGCACTGACCTATTGGCTGGCGCTGATCCTCGCCGTCGCGACCATCGGCTTCATCTATCGCCTGCTGCGCAGCAAGCAGGGCCTGGGTCTTGCCGCCGTGCGCGACAACGAGCAGGCGGCTCGCGCGGTCGGCGTCGATGCGCGGCGGATGAAGACGCTGGTCTATCTTGCCACCGCCTTCATCACCGGGATCGCCGGGGCGCTGATCTATGTGCAGAAGGCTCGCATCTCGCCGGATGCAGCCTTCTCGGTCACCGACTGGACGGCCTATGTCATCTTCATCGTCGTGATCGGCGGCATCGGCACGATCGAAGGTCCGATCCTCGGTGTCATCATCTTTTTTCTCCTGCAAAACCTGCTGGCCGATTTTGGCTCCTGGTATCTGCTGATGCTGGGACTTCTCGGCATCGCCATCATGCTTTTTGCGCCGCGCGGCTTGTGGGGACTGTTCTCCGACCGCACCGGCATCCAGCTTTTCCCGGTTCGCCGCGTCCTGAAGGGCGGACCGCTCAACCACACGCATAAGGGAGGGCCTCATGGCTGACATTACCACCGACGTACTCATCATCGGCACCGGCCCGGCGGGCTCCGCCACCGCAGCGCTTCTCTCGTCCTACGGGGTCGAGAACCTGGTGATCAACCGCTATCGCTGGCTGGCGAGCACGCCGCGCGCCCACATTACCAACCAGCGCACCATGGAAGTGCTGCGCGATCTCGGCCGCGAGGTGGAGGACGAGGCCTACATGTTCGCCGCGGAACAGGACCTGATGGGCGAGAACGTCTTCTGCACCTCGCTCGCCGGCGAGGAGATCGGCCGAATGAAGAGTTGGGGCAAACATCCGCTGTCGCGCGCCGAGCATCAGTTGTCCTCGCCGACCCATATGAACGACCTGCCGCAGACCTTCATGGAGCCGCTGTTGTTCAAGACCGCCTGTTCGCGCGGCACGCAGTCGCGCATGTCGACGGAATATCTCAGCCACGTGCAGGATGAGGACGGCGTGACGACGACCTGTCTCGACCGGTTGACCGGCAAGGAGTTCACCGTCCGCTCGAAATATCTGGTTGGGGCGGACGGCGGCAATTCGAAGGTCGCCGAACATGCGGGCCTGACGTTCGAAGGCAAGATGGGTGTCGCCGGTTCGATGAACATCCTGTTCAAGGCCGACCTGTCGCGCCTCGTCGCCCATCGCCCGTCGGTGCTCTACTGGGTGCTGCAGCCGGGCGCCGATGTCGGTGGTATCGGCATGGGTCTGGTGCGGATGGTCAGGCCATGGGACGAATGGCTGATCGTCTGGGGCTATGATATCAACCAGCCGGCGCCCGCAGTGGATGAAGCACATGCCAAGAAGGTGGTGCGCGATCTCGTCGGCGATCCGGATCTCGACATGACCATCAAGTCGGTCTCGACCTGGACCGTCAACAACATGTACGCGACGACGCTATCGAATGGCCGCGTCTTCTGCATGGGCGACGCCACCCACCGTCATCCGCCGTCGAACGGGCTCGGCTCGAACACCTCGATCCAAGACGCCTTCAATCTCGCCTGGAAGCTCGCCTTCGTGCTGAAGGGCACAGCCGGGCCGAAACTGCTCGACAGCTATCAGGCCGAACGCGCGCCGGTCGCCAAGCAGATCGTCACCCGCGCCAACAAGTCGATCGAGGAATTCGGACCGATCTTCAAGGCGCTCGGCCTGCTCGATTCGATCGATCCTGTGAAGATGCAGCAGAACATGGATGCCCGCTGCAACAACACCATGGCCTCCGAAGAACAGCGTGCGGCGATCCGCAAGGCGATTGCCGACAAGGTCTACGAGTTTGATTGCCACGGTGTCGAGATGAACCAGCGCTATCGCTCCGGCGCGGCGATTACCGACGGGCAGGCGGAGCCGGCCTTCACCAAGGACCCGGAACTGCACTGCCAGCAGACGAGTTGGCCTGGCGCGCGGCTGCCACACGCCTGGGTGTTCTCCGCGACCGGCGAAAAACTGTCGACGCTGGACCTTGCCGGGCACGGCAAGTTCACGGTGCTGACCGGCATCGGCGGACAGGGCTGGATCGAGGCTACCAGAACCCTTGGCAAGGAATTCGGCATCGATATCGCCGCCCACCTGATCGGGCCGCGTCAGTCCTTTCAAGATTTTACCGGTGACTGGGCGAATATGCGCGAAATCCGCGACAGTGGCGTCCTGCTCGTGCGTCCCGACCATCATGTCGCCTGGCGCAGCGAAACGATTGCCGATGATCCCGCAGCCGAACTTCGGCGCGTGCTGACTGCTGTCCTGGGGAAATGACGCCATGATCGACGCACATGAAAAGGGTTTCTTCACCGAAGAAAATTCGGTCGAAGTCGTCACCGGCCGCAACAAGAACGCCAAGGATGCGCGGCTGAAGCAGATCATGGAGGTGGTCACACGCAAGTTGCATGAGGCGGTGAAAGAAATCGAGCCAACCCAGGACGAATGGATGCAGGCGATCCTGTTCCTGACGCGCACCGGCCAGATGTGCAACGAGTGGCGGCAGGAGTTCATTCTCCTGTCGGACTCACTGGGAGTCTCGATGCTAGTTGATGCGATCAACAACCGCAAACCTTCGGGTGCATCCGAAAGCACAGTGTTGGGGCCATTCCATGTCGAGGGCGCGCCGGAACTGCCGATGGGCGCCAATATCTGCCTCGATGCCAAGGGCGAGGACATGGTGATCGGCGGCCGTATCCTCGACACGGCAGGGCAGCCGATCGCGGACGCACTGATCGACGTCTGGCAGGCCAATGACGAGGGCTTCTATGACGTGCAGCAGCAGGGCATCCAGCCGGATTTCAACCTGCGCGGCGTCTTTCGCACCGGTGCTGATGGCCATTACTGGTTCCGGGCGGTCAAGCCGAAATACTACCCGATCCCGAACGACGGGCCGGTCGGGCAGATGCTCGATCATCTCGGTCGCCATCCGAACCGCCCGGCGCACCTGCACTACATCATCAAGGCCGATGGCTTCGAAACGCTGATCACCCACATCTTCGACCCGGACGATCCGTATATCAACTCGGACGCGGTTTTCGGGGTGAAGGAAAGCCTGCTCGCGGAATTCAGGCACACGCAGGATCCGGATCGTGCCAGGCGCTATGAATTCGGCGGCGATTTCTGGGAGGTCGATCACGATTTCGTCCTCGCCCGTGTCGGCGAGAAGCGGGGCTAGCGGCAGCGTCTGAGGGGCAGGGCGTCGTGCTGCTTGATACTGACAGTCATAGCTTCGGCCGCATCAGGCCGAGGAGGGCACATCGTTGAAGCCGGTGACGGAGCCCTGGCGCGGACAGTCGATACCACGTTCGCGCAGGGCCTCGATAGCGCCCAACGCCAGGCGGTCGTTGGCGCAAAGCAAGGCCCTGCCAGAGGTGAGCCATTCGTTTTCACGAAAAGACAAACGTATCATCGAAGGTCATCAGGGGTTTAACCCCACTTCATTTCGCCCTTTGCCACCTTCGCACCAAGTTCCAGCGACGAGGCGTCGGCGAGATCCGGGTAGAGCTTGGTCATAGCGGCGATCAGCTCCGCGCTATTTTGGGTGCGCCCCATTTCCGTCTCAAAGGCAACAAGATAGTCGCGGGTGAAGGTTACCGCGGCAAGACCTTGGGCCGCGCCCTCGACCTGATGGCCGGGAACGACGATCTTCGGCGCGCGGGCGGCGATACCGTCGAGCGCCCTGATCCAGGCGGATCGCAGTTCGGCCGTCCCCGTGTCGGCCATCCAGACATGATTGCCGGAATCGACCAGAACGCCGCCGAACACGGCTTCGAGTGCCGGCACGAAGAGGTAGCGCCGATCGTGCATATCCGGCACTTCGATAATGTCGCTCGCATTGCCTTCAAGGTCGAGGGAAGTGGCATCCGAGGCTTCCGGGATCACCACGTCGGCCAAGGTTTGCGGGCCGTTTTCCTTCAGCTGCGGACCCCAGACACCCAGCTTGGCCTCGACATTGCCCTTGATCGCCGCCACCGTGACCGGCTTTGCAATGACCTTTGCATCGGGGAATGCGTCAACGACAGGGCGCAGGCCGAAATAATAGTCCGGATCGTTGCAGCTCACGTAGATCGTCGTCAGCCGCTTGCCCGTCGCCTTTATGGCATCGGCGACCGCTTTTCCGTCGGAAAGCGTGAACCCGCCGTCGATCAGGATTGCATCTTTTTCTCCCGTCAGGAGCACCGGTGTGCGGCGAAAACCTGCTTCGCCGGCCTGAAAAAACGTCCAGGCAAGGGTGCTGCCGCCGGCCCGGGTGACGGTGAGGGGAAATGCCGTTGCAGCGCCGGCAGCGGCGGCCAGCTTGAGGGTTTCGCGGCGGGTGATCATGGCATGTCTCCAGATGTGATTTTCTCCTCGGCATCTATCTCAGATCTTGATGAAGCAATAAATATCGGTCAATCGTACAGACTGTATGATTGAATGAGACAAAATGAGCGATATTCTCAACCTCAACAGGCTGATCTTCTTCACTGCGGTGGTCGAGGCGGGGTCGTTCACCGCCGCCGCGGATCGTCTCGGCGTCGCCAAGGCTGTCGTCAGTCACCAGATCGCCCGGCTGGAGGAGGAACTAGGCGTGACGCTGTTAATGCGCACCACCCGACGTCTTCAGGCGACGGAAGAAGGCACTGTGTTCTATCAGCGCTGCATTGTTATTTTGCGGGAGGCGGAATCAGCCTACGAGGAAATGTCGCTTCGCGGTGCCGAGCCTTCCGGAACCCTGACCCTGACGGCTCCGCTAGACTATGGAGCAGCGGTCGTCGCCCCCACGATCGCCGACTATCTCCTGGCCTATCCGCAGATGCGTGTCGATGTGATCTTCGATGACAGCGTCAGCGATCTGATCGCCGAACGGATCGATCTGTCCATCCGGGTGGGGTGGCTGTCGGATTCCAGTCATCAGGCGCGTCGGCTCGGCACGTTCGAACAGGTTCTGGTCGCGACGCCAACGGTTGCCGCGCGCATTCCGGCCGGTCTTGCCCCGGCAGACATGGCCAGTCTCCCATGGATCGCCAACGGAGCCCTGAAGAATCCGCTTCGATGGACGTTCTCCTGCGATCGGGCGGAACCGGTTACCATCGAAACGCGGCCGATCATGACGACGGACAAGACGCCGACCGCCTATGCCTGCATGCTGGCTGGCGTCGGGATCTCCGTCTTTCCCGATTACATGGTGGAAACCGACATCCAGGCCGGAAAGATCGTCAGGCTTCTTCCCGGATGGACGCTTCCGCAAGGCGGCATCCACGCCGTGTTTCCACCCGCACGGTTCCGGCCAGCCAAGGTCAGAGCCTTCGTCGATATGCTTGTGGTTGCCGAGCGCAGACGCATACGCAAAATCGTTGCTTAGAGCCACGGCAAGGCTTTCAAAGCCCCCCGCCATGCTCGCAGAAGGGGTGCCTTAATAGGCCGACGCCGGTTTCGTGTCTGGGCCGGCGGCCGTGCCCTGTTTGCGAAAGTCGGAGAGAAGGCGTGTGGCGCCGTTCGCCAGCAGGCTGACATCGTTGCCGATGGCAACGAAGGTCGCGCCAAGTTCCAGGTAGCGCCTTGCAAGCGACTGGTCTGCTGTCAGGATCCCCGCCGCCTTGCCATGCGACTGAATGCGGACCAGCGCCGCTTCCACCGCCTGCTGGACCTCTGTTGCGCCGGGCTTGCCCAGAAATCCCATGTCCGCCGCCAGATCCGCCGGTCCGATAAACACGCCATCGACGCCCTCGGTCGTTGCGATGTCGTCGAGTGCTGCAAGACCCGCGCGGCTTTCGATCTGCAGGAGCAGGCAGACCTCGTCATTGGCGGTTTGCAGATAATCCGGGATGCGGTTGAAGGCGGAAGCACGGGCGAGGGCCGCGCCGACGCCGCGCATGCCCTGCGGCGGATAACGCATGGCGCGGACCATGGCCTTGGCCTGTTCCCCGCTCTCCACCATTGGCACGAGGACCGTCTGGGCGCCGATGTCGAGGACCTGTTTTAAATGCCAGGCCTCGCCGATCGGCACCCGGACGACCGGATGGCTGGGAGACCCTTTGAGCGCCTGCAACTGCGCCATCATCAGGGGGATATCGTTCGGCGCATGCTCGCCATCGATCAGCAGCCAGTCATAGCCCGCCTCACCGAGGATTTCAGCGGTATAGGGACTTGCAAGCGCCAGCCAGAGGCCGATCTGCGGGCGCTTGCCGGCGAGGGCGGCTTTGAACGGGTTTCTCGGGGCGGGCATCGCTTTTCCTTTCAGGCGAAATAGCTGCTGACGGTGCCGTAAGGCCCGAAATCGGCGATAATCGTATCGCCGTGTCGTGCCTCAACCGGGCGGATGAAGGAGCCTGCCAGCACGATCTGTCCGGCGTCGATACCATCCCCATAGGTGGCCAGCCGGTTCGCAAGCCAGGCAACGCCGCGCGCAGGCTGATTGAGGACGCCGGCACCAAGCCCGGTCTCCTCGACCTCGGCATTGCGCGAGACGATGGCGCCCATCCAGCGCATATCCACCGCATCCGGCCGCATAGCCCTGCCGCCAAGCACGATGCCTGCATTGGCTGCATTGTCCGAGATCGTATCGACGATGGTGCGGGCCTTTTTCGTTTCGGGATCAACGCGCAGGATGCGTGTATCGAGAATTTCGAGCGCCGGAGTGATGTAGTCCGTGGCATTCAGCACGTCGAATACGGTGATGCCGGGGCCGCGCAACGGGGCTTTCATGATGAAGGCAATTTCCGCCTCGATCCGGGGCTGGATGAAGCGGCCGGCCGATATGGTCGCGCCGTCCTCGAACAGCATGTCGTCGAGAAGGACGCCGGAGTCGGGAATGTCGATGTTCAGCGCATATTGCATTGCCTTCGACGTCAGCCCGATCTTCCAGCCGATCACCTTGCGCCCGGCTTCGATCTTCCGGCGCACCCATGCGGACTGAACCGCATAGGCGTCATCCATGGTCATGCCGGGGTGTTGCAGCGACAGCAGGGCGGTCTGCACGCGGGTCCTTTCAGCCGTGTCGAGGCTTTCGGCGGCTGCGGCAATCTCGTCTTTCGTCAGCATGGTCAGACCTCGTCGGCGATGGTGTTGCGCAAGATACCGATGCCGTCGGCCTCGACCTCGACGACATCGCCGGGCTTCAGCCAGATGGGCGGATCGAACCGCGCACCGGCGCCGGTCGGCGTGCCGGTGACGATCACATCGCCGGGCGCCAGCGTCGTGAAGGTCGAGATGTAGTTGATGATCTTGCAGAAGGAAAAGATCATCCGGCTGGTGCGATCGCTCTGGCGAACCTCGCCGTTGACGCGGGTTTCAAGCTTGATATCGGCGATCTGGGATTCATTCGTAAAAGGAACCAGCCAAGGCCCGATCGCGCCTGTGCGGTCGAAGTTCTTGCCCTGCGTCACGTTGAACTTGGCGTGGCGTACCCAGTCGCGGATCGTGCCCTCGTTGCAGAGCGACAGGGCGGCGATGTGGTCGAGTGCGTCCGCTTCGGCAATGCGCCGTCCGCCCTTGCCGATGACGATGACGATCTCGCCTTCATAGTCGAGTTGCGGACTTTCCGGCGGGCGGATCAGCGGCTGGTCATGGCCTGTGAAGGAACGGGGAAAACGGATGAACAGCGACGGGTTGGAGGGCGCTGCATTGCCGTCCTTATACTCCTCGTTGCGGTCGGGGAAATTGACGCCGACGCAGATGATCTTTTCCGGTGCGGGGATCGGGATTTCATAGCAAATTTCCGACTCCGGAAAGTCGGGCTGCAAGCCAGCTGCTTCGCCGGCCAGCCGGAGCAAAGCGCCGTCGAAGATGACTTCGCGCAAGGTCGGCCATTTCGCGCCGTGATGCGCGGCCAGATCGACAATGCCGCCTTCCAGGAGAAGGCCATACCCGTGGCGACCGGCGCGGAAAAAGCTGACAAATTTCGGGTGGGGCATCGTTTCTTTCCTCACGCAATGATGGATCGCCGGACGCAGGATTATGGATGCGTCCGGTGAGGTTTAAGGCTCGGGAGGATCAGGGCGCGACGATCGGCTGGGCGGCCAGAACGGAATCCACGACATCGGCTCCGGCAAACAGGCTGCCTTCCTCGAACCAGGACTTTGGCGCCGGCGCGCCCCAGAGCGTCTGGCGCTGCGGGTCCTTGAGGTTCCACTCTATGGGCTCCAGATCGGGATCGACGGTCTGGTAGTCGGAGCAATAGATCTCGATGCGGTGGCCGTCCGGATCGCGGATATAGAGGAAGAAGGCGTTTGAAATACCATGCCGGCCGGGGCCGCGCTCGATGTTCGAAAGCCAGCCTGTGGTCGCCATCAGATCGAGCAGATCGATGATGTTGAGCGGCGTCGGCACCCAAAAGGCGGTGTGATGCAGGCGAGGGCCGCGACCATTGGTGAAAGCGAGATCGTGGACGCCGCCCTTGCGGTGCGTCCATGCGGCCCACAGTTTTCCCGTTTCTTCGTCAGCCGTGTATTCGGTCACGCGGAAACCGATCTCGTTGTAGAAGGCGACACTTTCATCGACATTCGGTGAGAAGCAGTTGAAATGGTCGATGCGCAGCGGTTTCACGCCCTTGTAGAGCGCATATTTCTGATGGATCGGCGGCAGGCGTTCCATCTTGGAATAGAATTCCAAGGGAATACCGTGCGGATCGCGGGTGCGGAAGGTGCGCGACTGATAAGGACGTTCGATCCATTCGACCGGCAGCCCCTTGCCCTTGAAGAAGTGCTCTGCCTTGTCGAGGTCTTCCTCGGAAAATACCTTGAAGCCAAGGTCACGCGCTTCGGCGGTCCCTGTTTTTTTCAGGACGATGCAGTGATGGCCACGCTCTTCGAGCGCCCGTAAATAAATCGTGTCCGCCGTTTCGTCGGTGACCTGCAAGCCGAGTGTATCGACATAGAAGGCACGGGATTTCGCCAGATCGGTGACGGCAAGCTCGACATGGCTGAGCCGAACGATGTTGAAGGGCGGGTACAGGTTTGGCTTAGGCAAAGGCATGGGGTTTCCTCCAAATTCAATAGGGCTTGGCGCGTGTCAGCCGCCGAGTTTCTGGATCGCGTGCGCCGTTGTGGCGAAGGCGACGTTCTTGGTTTCCATATAGAAATCAAAGGACCAGTCCCCGCCGTCACGGCCAATGCCGGAATTCTTGACGCCGCCGAACGGCGTCGGCAGGTGGCGGACGTTTTCCGAATTGACCCAGATCATTCCGGCTTCCAGCGCATCGGTGAAACGGAAGGCGCGTGTGACGTCGGACGTCCAGAGATAGCCGGTGAGGCCGTATTGCACGTCGTTGGCCAGCGCCAGCGCATCAGCCTCGTCCGCGAACGGAATCGCGGTGAGCACAGGGCCGAAAATTTCTTCCTGTGCGATGCGCATCCGGTTGTTCGCGCCGGTAAACAGGGTCGGGGATATGTAGCATCCGCCGCCCGGTCCATCGAGTTTCTTGCCACCGGCGGCAACCGTAGCACCCTCGGCCTTGCCGATTTCGATGTATTCCAGCACCTTCTTTTCATGCACGGGATGGATCAGCGGGCCGATGACGGTTTCCGGGTCGAGCGGGTGGCCGACCTTGATGCGCCTGGCTTTCTCGGCGACCATCGTGGTGAAACGGTCGTAGATGCTCTCCTCCACCAGCAGGCGGGAGGATGAGGTGCAGCGCTCGCCGTTCAGCGAGTAGATCATGAACACAGCGGCATCCGCCGCCCGTTCCAGATCGGCATCGGCAAAGACGATGACGGGGTTCTTGCCGCCGAGTTCGAAATGCACGCGCTTCAGCGTATCGGCGCCCTGCTTCATGATCATCGAGCCGGTGCGGCTTTCGCCGACGAAGCCGATCGCCTTGATGTCGGGATGCTCGGTCAGCGCCTTGCCGGCGTCCTCGCCGAGCCCGTTGACGAGGTTCCAGACACCCTTGGGGAGGCCGGCTTCCTCGGCAATCTCCACCAGCAGGCGGGCGGTCAGCGGCGAGAATTCGGCCGGCTTGTGAACGATGGTGCAACCGGCCGCGAGCGCCGGAGCGATCTTCCAGGTCGACAGCATGAACGGCGTGTTCCACGGCGTAATGACGCCGACCGGGCCGATGGGCGTGCGGCTGGTGATGTTGACCTGGCCATTCGCACGCAGCGTCTTGCCGTCGCGCGCTTCAACGGCGCGGTCTGCGAAGAAGCGGAAGTTTTCCGCCCCACGCAGGGCCGCCTTCGCCATGAATTTCAGCGATTGTCCGGTGTCCATGCATTCGGTGAAAGCGATTTCCTCGGCGCGGGCGACGATTGCGTCGGCTATCTTGTGCAGCAGCTTCTTGCGCTGGTCGCCGGGCATGGCCGCCCAGACGGGGAAGGCCGCCTTGGCCGCTTTCGCTGCCCGGTCCACATCCGCAGCCTTGCCGTGGGCGACCTTGGCCAGCACGCGCAGATCGACCGGTGAGATGATGTCGAACGTCGTCCCGTCCGCAGCCGCCACCGCCTCGCCATCGATATGGTTCAGGACGCCGTTCTCGCGAAAACGGGACAGGTAGGCTTCCGCCTTGGCGATATTGTCTTCAAATGCCGACATGGTGTTTCTCCGATTTTTTATGCTGTTCCGGGCCTGTTCGGTCTAGGCGCTTGCCTTGCGAAGACGCGGGTGGATGGCGTTTTTCTTCCAGCTCAGCTCCGGGTCGATTTCACGGATTTCAAGGGTGAGGGCGAAATGCGGGGTCTCGAACAGCGTGCTCAGATGCCTAGTCACCGCGGAAAAGATCGCGTCTCCGGTTCGCTTTTTTTCGTCGTCACTGCGGCCCTGGCCGATGCGGAAGGACATGTCGATGAAAGCGTTTTCTGCGAGCAGGTCGGCGATTGCGTAGGCTTCGCAGCGGATCGCGCGCGCCCGTACGGCTCCGACCTCGAAAAGGCCCGAGCCGAGAATTTCGGAATGCACAAAACGGCAAAGCGCGTCGAAATCCACTTTTCCGTCGAGGTTGGACGAGTAGTCCATGGTGAAATGCGGCATCGTTCCTCCCGCGCCACAATGCGTCTATATATTTAACATGTTAACAATATGTCGGGCCTTGTCAAGGGGACCTGAGCGATCGGCGTCGTTGCGCAGCGCAAAAAATTGTTCCATAGAATCCGCATGACGAGACAATCTCCCGACGACAACGGCATCATGCAGGATGCGCTTCTTCCCCGCGACACGCGCCGGTCGTTGCCGATCGCATTGCTCCGGGCGCGCGAAGCGGTCATGGGCCATTTCCGGCCGATGCTGGCGCTGCATGATGTGACGGAGCAGCAATGGCGGGTCATTCGCATTCTTGCGGAAGCAGGCACGCTGGATGCCTCGGAAATGGCCGAAAGGGCGTTCATCCTCGCGCCGAGCCTCACACGCATCATCCGCTCCCTGGAGGAGCGCGGCTTCATCACCAAGGCCAGGGATGCGCAGGACGGCCGCCGTATCCTGCTTCAGATCACCCCTGCCGGATTGAAGATCATCAATGACGTCAGCCCCGACAGCCGGACAATCTACACGGCACTTGAGCAGCGTTTCGGCCGCGAGCGGATCGACACGCTGCTCGATATGCTCGATGAACTGGCGATGCTCAACAAGTAGCACGGCGTTGCCCCTTTTATCCGGCTGCACCAGATGAGAGCGTGTCCGCCAATCCCAACGTGTCGGCTACATAGCGCTGAAGCCGCTCGGCCGCATCCGGCATCGCGTGCCGATCTCCGATCCAGCCGATATATGTCACGCTGCGCAGAACCATGAAGAGCGGCAGGGTTGCCAGAGCATTGTCAGGCAAAGGCCGGACGGTGCGATATCCCTCTATCAGAGCCGTCTTGATCATGGCGTAATCCGGTTCGTGCCGGTTCTTGAACAGTGCCGTGGCGATGTCGAACATGCGCCAGCCGTGGCCGCCATCATCAAAGTCGATCAGTTCTATGTGCTCGCCGTCGACAAGAACGTTTTCGCGAACGAGGTCGGCATGGATAAGGCCATAGTCGAGATCAAGGGTTGAAAGCACATCCACCTGCTTTTGCAGATTTGTCCGCAGGTTCTCGAGGCGTCTTGCCTGATCGGCGGACAAGCCCCCACAATCCCAGAACCGGCCCCAGAGCGGCTGTTCACCCAAAAGGCCGTTTGCGTCCCAGGCCGGGCGGCTGAAGGATGGCGGTGGAAGCCACGCATCGCTGGCAGCGTGCATCCGGGCCATGGTTTCGCCGAGCGACCGGAAAATGATGGCAAGACGTTCGCGGGAATATGTGAGCGGAGCGCCTGACCTGCCGAGCGGGCTGCCGGTCATCCAGCTGACGATATCGGCATGCTGGGCGCCGAAATCCGCCGTCGCATCAAGGGAAACGATATGCCGCCCGTCCGGCGTCGAGACGGGCGCGGGGACGCGCAAACTAGCCCGCCGCAACGCCGCCATCCAAACGAGTTCGGATTTGAGCGACGTCTGGTCGTGATATCCCGGCCGGTGCAGACGCAGTGCTGCGGGCTCGCCGCTCTCAAGGGCAATCTGGAAGACGGCGTTCTCCCGGTATTTCAGAAGCTGTGGCGTCTGGGCGCCGAGGCCCCAATGGCCGAGCGCTTCCTTTGCCCGTCTGTCGAGCGCCTCCATGAAGGGAACCGTGTCCGTTTCTGACATGGCCGGCATCACAATCCTGACAGCACATCGTCGAGGGTCGACAGCATCAGATCGGCATTGTCCTTCGAGAAGGGCATGGGCGGCCGGATCTTGGTCGCGCACTGGTGGATGCCGAGCTTGCCCATCAGCACACCGCGTTCGCGCATCCCGTTGATGACCTTCGTCGCGATATCGGGTGCCGGGGTCTTTTCCTGCCGGTCGAGAACGAGTTCCGCCCCGAAGAACAGCCCACTGCCACGAACATCGCCGATGATGTCGTGCTTCTCCGCCAGCCGCTTCAGCCCATCCTTTGCGTATGCTCCGACGATGCGGGCATTTTCCATCAGATTCTCATCCTCGATCACATCCAGCACGGCCATGGCGGCGGCGCAGGAAACCGGGTTGCCGCCAAAGGTGTTGAAATAGCGGAAGGCCTTGCGGAAGGCGTTCAGCGTACCGGCGTTCGCCACCACGCCGCCGACCGGGTGGCCGTTGCCCATCGGCTTGCCGAGCGTCACCACGTCCGGCACGAAGCCGGCACGCTGGTGGCCCCACATATGGCTGCCGGTGCGTCCGAAGCCCGGCTGCACTTCGTCGGCAATGACCAGGCCGCCGGCCTTGCGCACGGCAGCGACCGCCTTGTCGAGGAAACCCGCCGGAAGATCGGGGAAACCCTCATTGGCGAAGAACGGGCAGATGATCAGTGCGGAAAAACCAAAAGGGCTTTCCTGCAGCGAGGCAATCGCTTTCTCGACTTCAGCCGCGAAGGCTTTTGAAAAGGCCTCACCCGGTGCGCCGCCGAGAGGCCGGTAGCTGTCAGGTGCCGGCACGTGGCGCACATGGCCGCCATAGCCGCCGACCGGCGGCATGCGGGTGGAGAGCTGCGACACGGCTGTAGTGTTGCCATGATAGGTGAAGTCGGTGGCGATGACGCCGGTTTTCCCCGTCACCGCCTGCGCCATGCGGAGCGCCAAGTCATTGGCCTCGCTGCCGGTGCAGGTCATGATCGCCGTATCGAGGCTCTTGTCGAAGGTGGCGGTCAGGCGTTCGACATAGTCGAGAATGCCCTCGTGCAGATAGCGCGTATGGGTGTTCAAGGTCGATGCCTGCCGCGTGATCGCCTCCACCACGCGCGGATGGCAATGGCCGACATGGGGCACATTGTTGTAGCAGTCGAGATATTTTCGCCCGTCCGCATCCCAAAGCCAGACACCCTGTCCGCGCACCAACTGGACCGGGTCCTGGTAGAAGGTGGACATGTTGCGGCCGAGAAGCCGCTCCCGGCGGGCGAGGAGTGTTGCGTTGTCCATCATGTCATTTTCCTCCGGCAGCGGCGGTCAGGCCGGCATCGAGCGCTGCCAGAATCCGGTTGACGTCGGCCGTGGTGATGATGAGCGGTGGCGAGATGATAACGTTGGAGCCGGAGGTGCGGACCATGACGCCCGCTTCATAGGCTGTGTCCTGAACCCGCTGCACGATATCCTTCGGCGCGCTGGTTTTGGCGGCGCGATCGGTAACCAGTTCCAATGCGCACATCAGCCCCGCACCGCGCACGTCACCAATCAGTTCATGCTTTTCCATCAATGCCAGAAGACCTGCAAGCAGTTCGTCGCCACGCGCGCCGGCATTGGCGGCCACATTCAGGCGCTTGGTTTCCTTCAGGGTTGCCAGTGCCGCGGCAGCGCCGACCGGATGGCCGGAATAGGTGTAGCCGTGGCCGATGGTGCCGAGGGCGTTTTTGTTGCTTTCAAACGTTCCGGCGATCTTGTCGGCGATCATGACCGCGCCGAAGGGATAGTAGCCGTTGGTGATGGCCTTGGCGGTCGACATCAGGTCCGGTTTGACGCCCCAGAGACGCGAACCCGTCCAGGCGCCGGTACGGCCGAAGGCGGTAATCACCTCGTCGGCGATCAGGAGGATGCCGTGCCTGTCGCAGATGGTGCGCATTAGCGGCATGAAGGTTTCGTGCGGCACCATGATGCCACCGGCACCCAGCACCGGCTCCATGATGAAGGCGGCGATGGTATCGGCACCCTGAAAGGCGATCTCGTCCTCGAACTGACGGCCGATGGCCGCTGCAATCTCGGCCGGATTTTCGGTGCCGAAGGGGTTGCGATAGGGGTAGGGAGCGGCGAGGTGAAACACGCCAGGCATCAACGGCTCATAGTTGCGGCGGAAATTGGCGTTGCCGTTGACGGAGGCGCCGCCGAAATGGGTGCCGTGATAACCCTTCTTCAGCGCCACGAACTTGGTGCGTTCCGGCTGGCCATTGAGCTTGTGATACTGGCGGGCGAGCCGCAGGCACGTCTCGACCGAATCCGAGCCGCCGGATGCGAAAAAGGCGCGGGTGAGACCGTCTTGCCTGAACCATTCGGCAAGCTCGTAGGACAGTTCGATCAACGGCGGATTGGTGGTGCCGCGAAAGGCCGAGTAGTAGGGAAGCTCGTCCAGCTGGTCGCGGATCGCCTTTTTGACGGGCTCGCAGGAGTAGCCGAGATTGACGTTCCAAAGCCCGCCAACGCCATCCAGCACAGTCTTGCCATCGATGTCGGTGATTTCGACGCCGGAAGCGGCCTTGATGATGCGCGGCGGGTTTGCCAGCATCTCGGCCGGGTGCGCCATCGGGTGCCAGACGTGGCGGGCATTGTTTTCGGTCAGGAAATTGGTTTCGCGCATGGTGTCGTCCTCTTCGTTCAAAGTCCAAGCATGGAAAGGGCGCGGGCATAGCCGTCCGCAGGTTGGGTGACGTCGAAATGGACGTGGGGCAGCCCCACCGCCTCGGCGCCCTCGATATTCTTCAACTGGTCGTCAACGAAGACGCAGGCTTCGCGCGGCAGGCCGATCTCGGAAATCACCTGCTCATAAGCGCGCGGATCGGGCTTCAGGATCTTCGTGTAGGTGGCATCGACGATGACGTCGAAAAGGTCGATCAGCGGAAAGCGTTTCCGAAATTCGACCCCGTAGAAGAGATCGAGTTCGTTCGACAGGATGCCAAGGCGGAGGCCCGCATCCTTGGCACGGGTGATCGCATCGCGCGCCTCCGGGCGCAGCACCAGTTCAGCCTCGGCGCCGCGCGCCCGCTGGACGAAGGTCTTCATATCCGTCCAGTCTTCTCCGACCAGCCGGCCGACCTCAGCGGTCCGGATCATCCAGTAGTCGCGTTCGCTGATCTCCCGGTTCTGCATCGATACCCAGAGCAGATCGGTTGTGGGATCGAAGGGGCCGCGCCAAGTCAACGTGCCTGCCTCAACACCAAGCGCCCGCTCGGTAATGTCATGGGTTTCGAACAGCGTGCGTGTGACGACGCCGCCGAAGTCGAGAATGAGTGCGCGATCACCTGTCATGGCCTGCCTTCCGGAATGATGCCCTGCGAGACCCAGGCGTCGAAAACGGCGAGGGCTTGGGTCGAGAATTGTGCTGAGTTGATATGCGCATCGACCTCGTGGAGGGTCACGGAGGCAGGGATTGCGCGGCGCATCGCCTGGGTGAAGGCTTCGAGCCCTGCCGGGTCGTGCAGCGCCTCGCCTGGCTGGTCCCATTCCTGCACGCCTTTCAGCGGGAGAAGAAAGGCAACCGGCGCCTGGGCTGCTGCGAGCTTTTCGCCGATGAGGGCTGCGGTTGCCCTGCGTCCATCATTCGAGGTGGTGACCGATCCGATCAGGCGGTTGTGGGCATGATAAGGCCGGTCGGCAAGCGCGGCCGGCAGCGGCTGCCAGGCTGGAAGATCGACCATGTCGGTGGCACCGGGGGCCACGATCTGGGGGATGCCGGCGCGGCCTGCATTTTCCAGCCTGTCGGGACCGGAGGAGACCACCGTGCCGTTCTGGTGATTGACGACTTCCTGCATGCAGAAATCGAACACGGCGGCAAAGCCCTTTTGCGCGGCAATCGCTTCGAATGCCCGGCCGCCCATGCCGGTCGAATGAAACACCGCGACGTCGTAGCCGCGCCTTTCAAGCTCCGGCTTCAGGTGCTTCATGTATTTGAGGCAGGTGGAACCGAGGGACGTCATGCCGATCAGCGGCCTGTCCTTGCCGGGTTTCATGCTTGCGCGCGCCGCGCCGACAACGGCTCCGCAGGCTTGCGAAAGCACGGCGCGGCAGATGCCGTTCAGCCCGTAGAGCCCGCCCGCCCACAGGATCATCATCAGGTCCGGCGCGATCCGCTCCGGTGGCACGAGATGGGAGTAGGCGATGGTTGAAACGACGAATTTAGGCACTCCGAGCGGCAGGACGGCCGCGACGTCCAGCGCCAGATCCGTTCCCATGGAGCCTCCGAGAATGATGACACCATCCGCCAGTCCGCCTTCATGCAGCGTCCTGACCAGCGCCGCTGCGCCAGCGGACATCAGCGACATGGCCGAGTGTTCGTCGCCGCTGGCGACAATCTCTTCAATCGTCGTCCCCGCCGATTTGGCAACGTCATCCCGGGTATAATCCGGCCGGTAGGGCGGATCGGACAGGATGCTGACATCGACCATGACGGGCTTTCCGCCGGAGGTCCTGATGATATCTGCCATGAACCGCAGTTCGTCGGACTTGGTGTCTCCCGTTCCGACCACGAGGATGCTTGGTGTGTTTTTGTCTTCCGCCGATGATGCTCCAAGGCTCATTCTACCGGTTCCCTTTGCTTTACATTGCTGTTCCCGAAGGTCCTTTTGACCCGTAGTATTTTTCTGAGATGCGTTTGGCCGTGTCGGCGACGGATGCGCCGAAGCTCTTGAGGGTGGCGGCGTTTGCCCGCGCCAGGGGTGCTGCGATAGCGATGGCGCCGATCGGCCGGCCTGCCGGCGAGCGAATGGGTGCCGCGGTGCTGACGACGCCGATTTCGATACCCTGATTGCTGATCGAATAACCGCGCTCCAAGGTGTCGGCCACCATTCTGCGCAAGGTCGAAGAATCTGTCACCGTATGTTCGGTGAAGGGTGCCAGCGGTTTTAAAAGAGCGGCTTCTATCTGCTGTTGTCCGGAAAAAGCCAGATAGGCGAGACCCGATGCCGTCGCATGAAACGGAAGGTAGGTGCCAATCTCGACGATGACCCGGTGGGCGCGGGGCGAGTCTTCCACATGGATCGTCGACAGCCGCCCTCCGGTGAATTCGGACAGATGAACCGTCTCTTCCGAGATCTCCGCGAGCTCTTTCACAAAAGGAATGGCGATGCGCAGGAACGGATAACGCGCCTCGCGAATGCGCGCCAGCCGCACAGGCGCCGACCCGATCCGGTACTTTCGGGTCTCGCTATCCTGTTCGACGAAACCGTGCTTTTCGAGTTCGACAAGCAGACGGCGCGCCGTTGCCTTGTCGAGTTCGCAGAGGCGGGCGATATCCGTCAGACCCGCCTCGTTGTTCATTTGGGATAGGCTATCCAGCAAGGACAGTGCTTTTCCGACGGTGCTCATTCGGTTTCCTCTTCTGTCCGGTGCATCGTTCCATCGATGCCGGTTCGGTCGCTGTATGCACCTGTCTGGTTCCCAGCCGCCAGCGCCGAACATGGATCGTGTCAGCGCAAACTAGTTAACATGCGAAATAACTTGACAGGTGTGGTTTATCTTTGCAAGTCTATATTTGAAGCGTTGGTTCAATATTTGAACCATACGCGCTGACCTGCATGCGGCCAAGAACAAAAGAAAAAGCGCGGCAGATCAGTCCGGTTCGAAGCAACGGCGGTTTTGGGAGGCTGGGTTTCCCGAAGCGCAATCGGATAGTCGCAAACAAGGGGAACGTGAGCGAAATGGACAATCAACTCTCGACAGGCGCAGGGGAAAACCAGCTGCGCAAAAACAGTCTCGGCGTCGGTGCCGTGACATTTCTGGTGGTCTCGGCAGCAGCGCCGCTGACGGCTGTGGCGGGCGGCGTTCCGCTCTCCATGCTGCTCGGCAACGGCGCCGGCATTCCACTGACATTTCTTCTGGTCACCGCAATCCTGGCTCTGTTCGCGGTCGGCTACGTCGCCATGGCCCGCCACATACGCAATGCCGGCGCCTTTTATGCCTATACCGCCCAGGGCCTCGGAGGCATGATGGGTGGTGCAGCCGCCCTCATCGCCATTCTCGCTTACAATGCCATGCAGATCGGCGTACTCGGTCTCTTCGGTGCCGCAACCGCGGGGTTTTTTGCAGGCATCGGCCTCGATCTGCCCTGGTGGGTCTGGACCTATATCGGTATCGCAGCCGTCGCAGTCTTCGGCTACCGGAGCGTCGATCTTTCGGCCAAGGTGCTGACTGTCCTCGTCATTCTTGAATATCTCGTCGTGCTGGTCATCGACGCTGCAATCCTGTTCAAGGGTGGCGACAGCGGCCTTTCGGCAGCACCGTTCGCGCCGGCCGCCTTTATGAGCGGAACGCCGGCGATCGGCATTCTCTTCTGCTTTGCAGCCTTCATCGGCTTCGAAGCCACCACGATTTACAGCGAAGAGGCGCGCGAGCCCCACAAGACCGTGCCGCGCGCCACCTATATCTCCGTCTTCATCATCGGCCTTTTCTACATGCTGACCTCATGGCTGATGGTCAACGGCGCCGGTGTCGACAAACTCGTCCCGGAACTGCAGGGGCTTGCCGATCCCACGACGTTCCTCTTCGGCCTTGCCGAACGTTATGTCGGTCACTGGATCGTCCCGGTCATGAGCGTGCTGTTCATCACCAGCCTGTTTGCAGGCGTGCTCGCTTTCCATAATGGCGTCGCCCGCTACATGTATGTCGCCGGCCGCGAAGGCCTGCTGCCGAAGTTCGTGGGTGTCACCCATCCGGTATTCCAGAGCCCGCATGTCGGCTCCGTCATCCAGACAGTCATGGCTGTACTCGTTGTCGCCCTCTTCGCCTTTACCGGGCAAGACCCGGTGCTGGCGCTGTTCTCCTGGCTCACCAATGTCGGCACGCTTGCTATCATCCTTCTGATGGCGTTCACGGCATTCGCCATCGTCGCTTTCTTCAGCCGCAATCCCGGCCTCGAAAGCAATGCGCTGGTCACCAAGGTCCTGCCGATGATCACCGGCACCGTCCTTGCGGGGCTGGTCTACTACATCGCGGTGAATTTCGGCGCGATTGCCGGCGCAAGCGGCGTGCTCGCCGTCCTTCTGCCCGGTCTGGTGGCGATTGCGGGTGTCATCGGACTGGTGCTGGCGGCATCGCTGAAATCCGGCGACCCGTCCGCCTTTTCCAGGCTCGGCGCCGCTCAGGACGCGCGATAATAGCCAAGCCGGCGGGCGCCTAGCGTCCGCCGGCATTTTCATGGATACCGGGAGTTTCCACATGCAGGACAAGATCGATCGTCTGCGCACCGCAACCATTGCGCCGCAAGGTTTGTTCATCGATGGCGACTGGAGAAGCGCTCGGGACGGCGCCGTTTTGGACGTTGTGTCGCCGATCGACGGCCGAAAGCTGACGACGATCGCCGACGCTGGGGCGGCCGATGTCGATGCGGCTGTCCAGGCCGCCCGCGCAGCCTTCGACAGAGGGACATGGTCCAGGGCGGCTCCGGCCGAGCGCAAGAAGGTTCTCTTCAGGATCGCCGAACTGATCGAGCGCGATGCGCTGGAACTGGCTGTCCTTGGCGTTCGCGACAACGGCACGGAAATTTCCATGGCGCTGAAGGCCGAACCCGGTAGTGCTGCAGGGTCGTTCCGGTATTATGCCGAAGCCCTCGACAAGGTTTATGGCGAGATCGCCCCGACCTCTGAAGGCGTGCTCGGGCTCATCCACCGTGAGCCTGTCGGTGTTGTGGCCGCCATCGTGCCCTGGAATTTTCCGATGATGATCGGCGCATGGAAGATCGCACCGGCGCTGGCTGCGGGCAACAGCGTCGTTCTGAAGCCGGCGGAAGGCGCATCGCTGACGCTCTTGAAACTGGCGGTGCTCTGCGCCGAGGCCGGATTGCCGGAAGGCGTGCTGAATGTCGTTACCGGGCGCGGAGCCGTCAGCGGGGAGGCGATTGGCCTTCACGAGGACATCGATGTGCTCGCCTTCACCGGTTCCGGTGGCGTCGGACGCCGTCTCTTGGAATATTCAGCACGCTCCAACTTGAAGCGTGTCTATCTCGAGCTGGGCGGCAAGTCGCCCAATGTCGTGTTTGCCGATGCGCCGGATCTTGAACAGGCAGCCAAGGTCTCGGCTTTCGGGATCTTCCGGAATTCCGGACAGGTCTGCATCGCCGGATCGCGGCTCTTGGTCGAGCGCTCGATCCATGCGGAGTTTGCCGACAGGGTCGCCGCCATCGCCGCGAAGATAAAGGTCGGCGACCCGCTGTCATTGGCAACCGAATCCGGTGCCATTTCGAGCGAAATCCAGCTTGAAAAAGATCTTGGTTTTGCCGGGCAGGCCCTGTCCGAAGGGGCGAGGCTGAGGACCGGTGGCGCGCGAATCCTGGAGGAGACCGGCGGCTTCTACATGCAGCCGACCGTTTTCGACGTGACGCCAGAGATGACGCTGGCGAAGGAAGAGGTGTTTGGGCCGATCCTCTCGGTCATACCCTTCGACGACGAGGCAGACGCTCTGCGGATTGCCAATGCCACGCCTTACGGGCTTGCCTCGGCCGTCTGGACCGGCAACCTGTCGCGCGCCCACCGCATGGTGCGAGGGATTAAGGCCGGGGTTGTCCATGTCAACACGTATGGCGGATCCGACAATACGGTTCCGCTCGGTGGCGTCCGCCAATCCGGGAACGGCCACGACAAATCGCTGCATGCGATGGACAAGTACCACAATCTGAAGACGGCATGGATTCAGTTGTAAGTCGTGAGTAGTGAGTGGTGAATAGACGTGGGTTGCGAACAGAATACCTTCACTACCCACTACCCACTACCCACTACCCACTATCCACTACCCACCAAAACTCCCCACTTGCGTCGGCACATGCACATAGTTGCGATCGAAGTAGAGAAGTGCGTTGCCGTCCGGCCGTGACCTGAGCCCGGCGACGCGGCCGATGAAGATGTGATGTGTGCCCACCAAGCGGGCTTCCGAGAGTTCGCAGTCGAAGGAAACGATGGCGTCGGTCAGCGCCTGCGCGCCCGATGGCATCGCCACCCAGTCGGCGGCCGCGTAGCGTGCCTCCATATCGGCGGCCCCGCCTGCGAACTTTCCTGCCAGCCCCTTGTGATCGTGGCTCAAGACATTCACGCAGAAGCGGCGGTTTTCGAGAAACAGCCCGCATTGCGACGACCGGCCGTTCATGCAGACCAGCAGCGTCGGCGGCTCGTCGGTGACGCTGCACATTGCTGTGGCGGTGAACCCGCCGCGGCCGGCGGGTCCATTGGTGGTGATGACGTTGACGGGTGCGCAGACGCGCGCCATCGCATCGCGGAATTCGGTTCTGGAAACAGCCTCCTCCATCTCCGCCCCCTACTCCGCAGCGGATTTGAAGGCGTCGGCCGTATTAATCGGCGGCAGCCAGGTGTCTCCGGTCCAGCCGTTCTCGTCATAGTCGCTCATGCAGGTATCGACCAGCGCTTCCATCTCGCGCAACCGGCCGCCACGCTCCGCGCCCTTCAGCACCTGGAGGCGTACCTCTTCCGGCGCGCCGGCGTAGTTCAGTTCGTAAAGCGCGTGGCGCCCACCAAATTCGGTGCCGGTCGCGTCCCATAGCAGTTTCATGATCTTGATGCGCTCGATGTGACCCATATCGTTGGAGCCGCGGACATACTGGCCGAGATAGCGGTTGATCTCCGGATTGTCGAAATCCTTTGCCGAGGATGGCAGATAGATGAGGCCTGATGCGACGACTTTGCGCACCGTTTCGATGACGCGCGGATAGGCTTCCGACATGAAGGTGCGGTAGGCAAGCGCCGCGTCAAGATTGGGCAATACAGCCCCATTCGTCCAGGGGATCGGATTGTAGACCATGGCGTTGGAAAAGCTCCAGAACATGTGCCGCAAGGCGATGACTTCACCGAGTGCTGCCTGATTGCCGCGGAAGGCATCTCCGCCGGTGGCCCTGAGCGCCTTTGCCAGCAACCCGGCCAGGAAGTCGAGCTTCACGGCGAAACGGGTGCAGCCCTGGAAGCAATAGCCGTGCATGAAACCAGATGCCGGATGGAATGACAGGATTTTCGGCGCGTCGCGCAGCACCAGTACGTCTTCCCAGGGGATGAAGACATTGTCGAGCACGAGGATGGCGTCGTTTTCGTCGAAGCGCGAAGACAGCGGATAATCGAACGGCGTGCCGACCCGGTTGGCCGTCTCCTCATAGGACACGCGGCAGAACATCTTGATGCCCGGCGCATTCATCGGGACGATGAACATGACGGACAGGGACGGATCCTCCGTTACCGTGGCCGAGCTTTGCGCCAGGAAATTGTAATGCGTCAGCGCAGACGAGGTGGCCACCACCTTGGCGCCGGACACATAGATGCCGGCACCGGTTTCCTTGGTGATGTGAACGAAAACGTCCTTCACGGCATCCGCCGGCTTGTGGCGGTCGATTGGCGGGTTGACGATCGCGTGGTTCATGAACAGTGCCGCTTCCTGCGCACGTTTGTGCCAGGCGAGCGCATTGTCCTTGAACGGACCGTACCAGTCGGCATTTGCCCCAAGCGTGTTCATCAGGGCCGCCTTGTAGTCGGCGGTGCGGCCCATCCAGCCGTAGGACATGCGTGCCCAGTCGGCGATGGCACCCTGCTGTGCGACGAGTTCGGACGATGATTTCGCCACGCGGAAATATTTGTGGGTGTAGCCGCCCGAACCCGTATCGGTGGGCGATGTCAGGCGCTCCTTGGTTTTCTCCGCATGCAGAGCATCGTACATGCGTGCAATCGAGCGGGCCGAATTGCGCATCGACGGGTGGGTCGTCACGTCTTTGATGCGCTCGCCATTGATATAGACCTCGCGCCCGTCGCGCAGGGATGCGAGGTACTCCTCGCCGGTGAACGGCCGCTTGCTGTCGGCGCGGAAGTCTTCTGCTTTCATCGTATCCTCCCTTGGTGTGAGAGAAAATCCTAAGACTTGCATTGCCGGCCGGCCATGGACAGAATGGCCAAATCACTTGTACTTTTTCCGGTTGAACGCGATGGCAGGCCTGATTCCGAGTTTCTTTGTCTATGGCGAGCCGGATCGTCCGCTCGATATTGGCTTTCTCCATGTCGAAACTGTCATGGCCCGAAAAACCATGCACCTAGGGCAGGTAAGGGCGCATAAGCACGATAGCATGGCCCAGATCACCTTCTGGACAAGTGGTGGTGGCTCTTACTCCATCGAAGATCAGCGTTTGGACTTTTTGGCGCCTGCCGTTAGCTTCGTTCCGAGCGGAGTGGTGCATGCGTTCAGTGTCGAAGCGATGACCTCCGACGCTATCGTCGTCTCTATCGCAGATAGTCTCCTACCCTCTATTGCCGGCCAGACATCGCTGCCTCTCGATCGGCCAGTGATGGTGATGGGGCAAGGGCCAGCCGCATCCTGGGACAGGCTGGGGCAGATCATGCGACTGATCGCCGAGGAGTATGCGGAGGGATTGGCGGGTTCGGATATGGTCATCGCGTCGCTTGCCGCGGCCGCTCTTACCCAAATCGGACGTCTGGCATCCGACGTTCCAGCCTTGGCGCAATCCCCGCAGCAGCGCCTTGCTTTCGACCTCCGGCGTCTCATCGACCGGACCTTTCGCGACAACTGGCCGGTTGAGCGCTACGTGGCGACACTCGGCACCACACCGCATCTGCTTGCAAAGGTCGGGCATGCAGTCTTCGGGCAGGGCGTCAAGGATCTGATCGCCGAGCGCCGTCTGTTGGAAGCCAAGCGCCTGCTGCTTTTCACCGTCCGTTCGCTGGAAGACATCGCTTACGAAGTGGGCCTGAAGGACGCTGCCTATTTTTCGCGGTTCTTCCGCAGCCGGACTGGCCTGCCGCCAAGCGAATGGCGGCGGCGGCACCTGTCCGGCGAACACAGCGCTGACGAAGGTCGCTCTGTTTAACATGTGAAATACATTGACAGTCCAGCAGGCATGCGACACTCTTTTATCCGGCCGTCCAGGACGGTTGTGCCATGTTTCACGCGGGCGGGAGGCTTCGCGAAACGGCATGGCATCGGCTAACGCTGTTGGGAGGCAGAGTTGGAACTCTTGATCAATCAGGCCCTGACGCAAAGCGCATGGGTGCCCGTTTCCTGCGAACAATGGACAAACGATCTGCAGTCGATCTGCGGGAGTTTCAACCCGAAAACGGTGGAACGCGGCGATATCGTCACCGGCGCCGCGAGGCGCATCGACGTCTGCGGCATGGAGTTCGCCCACGTTTCCAACGATCTCGACCGCGTCCACCGTGATTGGGACGACATTCGCCGGGATGCCAACGAGCACCTCTTCCTCATCCTGCAACTGGAAGGTTCCTGCGGCGTCGAGCATATCGGCCAGCAGGCGATCCTCGACGTTGGCGATTGTATACTCGTCGATTCCACGCGGCCGACCACCTTCTATTTCGGTGGGCACTTCAGCAATCATCTGTCGCTGCATCTGCCTCGGCAGATCATGTACTCCGAAGGCCAGGTCGAGTTCGATATCGCCCGCAAACTGGAAGCCATCGATCCGATGGCGATGATGCTGCGCGCCCTGGTGGCCAAGATCATGTCCACGGCCGAATCCGACGCCGCCTCCGCCAACCTGCGGCGCCTGATGTTCAACGCGACGCGACAGGCCTTTGTCTCCAGCGGCGACGCGATGGCTGCTCTCAACGAGAGCGCGGCGCGCCGGCTTCAGATGGTCGATATCCTGATCGACCGGCATCTGACACAGAGCGATCTCTGCGCAAAATGGCTGGCGACCCGGATCGGGGTATCGATCCGCACGCTGCAGCAGGATTTTCAGGGCATGGGCGTAACCTGCACCACTGTCATCCGCGACAAGCGCCTGCGGTTCGTGCGTGAAAAGCTAGAGCAGATCAAGGATCAGAAGAATTCACGGACAATCGCGGAAGTGGCGTATTCGGCCGGTTTCAACGACATTTCTTATTTCAATCGCAGCTTCAAGGAACTGTTTGACTGTGCGCCCACCGACCTGTTGAAACCCGCATCGGCGACCGCGCAGTAGAGCCCTGGAGGGCTGCGCTTTGCGGCCAGTCGCGTCGCGTTTCAGCCCAAGTCGCGGCGCGTTCCAGACCAAGACGTTATTTCTCCACTGCGGCATAGTCCTTCCATAGCTACGGGAGGAGCCAATCGTGAAGCAGTACAGCCTGTTCATCGGCGGAGCGCGTGTCGATACCGCCGCGCATGCCGACGTTCGCAATCCGTCGACCGGTGGTGTCGTTGGGCAGATGCCGCTGGCGACGCCGGCGGATCTCGACCGTGCCGTGGCCGCGGCTGCCGGGGCATTTCAGGCATGGAGCCAGGTCCCGGACGCAGATCGGCAATCTGCGTGCCGCGCCATCGCGGAAAAGATCACCGTCAACAGTGAGGAACTCGCCCGTCTCCTGACGCTCGAGCAGGGAAAGCCGATGGGCGGACTCGGCTCGCGTTTCGAGATCGGTGGCGCCATCGCGTGGACACGGCATACGGCGGAACTCAGCCTGCCGGTCGAGCTGTTGCAGGATAATGATGACGGCCGCGTCGAGATGCACCGCAAGCCTATCGGCGTCGTGGGCGCGATAACGCCCTGGAACTGGCCGGTGATGATCGCCTGCTGGCATATCATTCCGGCGATCCGCACCGGCAATACGGTCGTCATCAAGCCGTCTCCGCTGACACCGCTGTCGACGATCCGGCTGGTTGAGATCATCAACGAAGTGCTGCCACCGGGCGTTGTCAATGTCGTGACCGGCGAGAACAGCATTGGCGCAGCCCTGTCCGCTCATCCTGGCGTCGCCAAGATGACCTTCACCGGCTCGACCGAAACCGGCAAAAAGATCATGGCATCGGCCGTAGCAACCCTGAAGCGCCTGACGCTGGAACTCGGCGGCAATGATGCCGGCATCGTGCTTCCCGACGCCGATCCGGCGCAGATCGCCGAGGGCCTCTTCTGGGGGGCCTTCATCAACAATGGCCAGACCTGCGCGGCGCTGAAGCGTCTTTATGTCCATGACAGCATCTACGAGGCGGTCTGCACGGCGCTGTCCGAATACGCGGCGAAGATTCCGATCGGCGATGGCCTTGACGAAACCAGCGCGCTGGGACCGGTCCAGAACGAGATTCAGTTCAACAAGGTGCGCGAGTTGGTGGATGATGCGCGCGCCAACGGCGGACGTGTTCTCACCGGCGGCACGCCGCTGGATCGTCCGGGCTATTTCTACCCCGTTACCTTGGTTGCCGATGTGACCGACGGCATCCGGTTGGTCGATGAGGAACAATTTGGCCCGGCACTGCCGATCATCCGCTATAGCGATATCGACGAGGTGATCACCCGCGCCAACGCCAATCCGGCCGGGCTCGGCGGTTCCGTCTGGTCGGCCGATACGCAAAAGGCGCACCACTATGCGCGCCAACTCGAATGCGGTTCGGTCTGGATCAACAAGCACGGCGCCATCCAGCCGAACGCACCCTTCGGCGGCGTCAAGCAATCGGGCATAGGCGTGGAGTTCGGCGCCGAGGGCCTGAAGGAATTCACCACAATCCAGACCGTACTGAGCTGAGCCATGACAACATACGATTACATCATCGTCGGTGGCGGATCCTCGGGCTGCGTTCTCGCCAACCGCCTGTCGGAAGACCCGAAGAACACCGTCTTGCTGATCGAATCCGGAAAGCGCGACACAGATCCGTGGATCCATATTCCCGCAACCTTCTTCAAGGTGCTGGGCAAGGGCGAGGCTGTCCATCCCTACGCTTCCGAGCCGGATGCAGGCCTGAACGGCCGGCCAAGCATTGTGCCACAGGGCAACGTTTTGGGCGGCGGGAGTTCCGTCAATGCGATGATCTACATTCGCGGCCATCGCAACGACTACGACACCTGGGCACAAATGGGCTGCACCGGCTGGTCTTACGACGACGTGCTTCCCGCCTTTCGCTCACTGGAAAACAACGAGAGGCTGAACGGCACCTATCACGGTCGCTCAGGCACGCTGCATGTCTCCGATCCGAGGCACCGCCACCCGCTGAGCGAAGCCTTCGTTCAGGCAGCCAGAGAGATCGGCATTCCCTTCAATCCAGATTTCAATGGTTCGGAACAGGAGGGCGTCGGCTTCTATCAGACCACCACGCACAATGGCCGACGCTGGAGTTCGGCGCAGGCCTTTCTGCGCGAAGCGGAAAAACGGCCGAACGTGACGGTGCTGACCGAGCGGCGCGTGGCCCGTATCCTGTTCGAAGGCAAACGCGCCACCGGCGTCGAGCTTCTCGACGGAGCGCGGTTTTCCGCTGCAAAAGAAATTGTGCTGACGGCGGGCGCCATCGCTACGCCCAAGATTCTGCAACTGTCCGGCGTCGGCGACGCGGCGCATCTCAAGGAATATGGCATCGGCGTGATCGCCGATCTTCCGGGCGTGGGCGCCAACTATCAGGATCATCTGGAGGTACCGGTTCAGGGCGAAACGCATGCGCCGATCTCCATGCTCGGCCATGACGGCGGTTGGCGCGCTGCCGCACACATGCTGCGCTATCTGACGACCCATCGCGGCCTGCTTTCGTCAAATGTGGTCGAATGCGGCGGGTTCGTGGACACGGCCGGCACCGGCCAGCCGGACGTGCAGTTCCATGTGCTGCCGGCGATGGTTGGATTCGTCGATCGTGAACCGGAGCCGGGTCACGGGCTGAGCATTGGCCCCTGTTATCTACGGCCACGTTCCCGCGGGACCGTCCGGCTGCGGTCGTCCAATCCGAACGACAGCGCATTGTTCAACGCCAATCTGCTGTCGGATCCCGCCGATCTCGAAACGCTGGTGCGCGGGGTTGAAACCGCGATCCGCATTCTGGAAGCGCCGGCGCTGGCCAAGCTGGTCAAGCGCCGGGTGCTGCCGAAGCCTGGCGTGGAAAACGACCCGCAGGCCCTTCGGGACTACATTCGCCAGACCACCAAGACCGTGTTTCATCCAGCCGGGACCGCCAGAATGGGACGGCTTGACGATCGCACCAGCGTCGTTGGGCCGGATCTCAAGGTTCATGGCATCGAGGGATTGCGTGTCTGCGATGCGTCGGTGATGCCGACGCTGGTCTCGGGCAATACGAATGCGCCTGTCATGATGATCGCTGCCAAGGCGGCGGCGTTCATGACCGGACGGCAGTTACCCGCCTGACAGGCATTGCCGGGACCGATCGCCGGAGGAGGCGAACGATCCCGAAGATGAAGCCGCGGGAACTTGCACATCAACACTGGAGGAGGAAACCATGAGACATTATCTTGCAGGTCTGGCCGCGGGGCTGGCCCTATTTCTGATATCAACATGCAGTGCCAATGCTGCGGCATCCTGTGGGGCGGATGGCGGCGAGGCTGCCACCGGCGAACCGATCGTCATCGGCGCCATCACCGGCAAGACCGGGCCGGACGATTTCTCGAATTCGACCAAGGCGGCGAAAGCCTATTTCGATTGCCTTAACGCCAAGGGCGGCATTCACGGCCGGCCGGTCAAATATCTGGTCGAGGACGACCAGTGGAACCCCGAAACCGCGGCCCAGCTTGCAGCCAAGCTCGTCAACGACGAGAATGCGGTGCTGATGGTCGGCAATTCAAGCTTCGTTGAATGCGGCGCCAACGCCGATTTCTACAAGAAATCCGGTATTGTCGTGGTTGCTGGCGTCGGCGTTCCGCGTGAATGCTTCTTTGCCGAGAATTATGCCGCGACGAATGCGGGACCGCGCGTTTCCATGCTGGGCGCAATGGGTTACGCATTGGACCAGCTGAAAGCAAAGTCGGTTGTCTGCATCGGTCCCAATATCCCGAACGTCGGCACATGGTCCTGCGATGGCATTGCTTCGCTGGCCAAGGAGAAAGGCTTTGCGGCCGAAACGATCCTGATGGATCCCGGTACGGCCGACTCGACATCCACCATCCTGCAGGCGGCGGCTTCCAAGCCGGATGTCATTATCCTCGGCCTTCCCAAGGGCGTCACCATTCCGCTTCTGACGGCGGCAGAAGAGCAGGGACTCAACCAGACCATCAAGTTTCTGAGCGCTGCATCGGCCTACGACCTGTCGGTACCCGGCACGATCGGCGCCGGCTGGGATGGGAATTTCTATGTGAACATGGAGTTCAACGACCTCGAAGCCACGACATCAGACAATCAGAACTGGCTCGCCGTCATGGACGAATACGGCCAGACCTCCGATCCGCGCGATACTTTCGCACAGGCTGGTTATCTTGCCGCCCGTATTGCGGAAAAGGCGCTGATGTCGCTTGATCCCAAGGACATCACCCGCGAAACCACCAGCGCCGCCATCCGGCAGGTTAAGGGCTTCACCAGCGATATCTTCTGCGCGCCCTGGTATTTCGGCGACGGCCAACCGCGCCACAATGCCAACACCACGACCCGCATGGCGGTCAGCGAAGGCGGCAAGTGGAAGGTAATCTCCGATTGCGTGCCGTCGCCCGATCCGGAACTGGCCGATATCCGCGCCTTTGAAAAGACCGCCGGTCTCGCGCCGTAAATCGAGAGATCACGCACGCACGGTCCCGCTCGCAAGCGCGGGACCGGTCTTGCCCGCTGTCCTTTCGGGCGCCAATTCGGGATAAGCTCATGACCTTCTTGCCATTTCTGATATCGGGCCTCGGGATCGGGGCGGTCTACGCACTGTCGGGCGTCGGTCTCGTCGTCCTGTTCCGGGCAACCGGCGTGCTGAATTTCGCCTTTGGTGCCGTTGGCGCGCTGGGTGCTCACGTCGCCTGGCAGGTGCTGGAATGGCGGCTCCCGCTGGCCACCGCGATCCTGGCCGCGGTCGTCGTCTCCGCGCTCGTCAGTTTCCTTTACGGGCGTTTCCTTGCCCCGCTCCTGTCTCAGCGGGATACGGTCGTGCGGGCGGTGGGAACTCTGGCGCTGGCCCTTGTGCTCATCGCCGTAATGGGCGTCATTTGGGGCGAGCTTCCCCGCCGCCTGCAATTTCCAACCGACCAGATGTTTTTAACGCTGTTCGGTGTCCGTCTCACCTATACGCGCATTCTTGCACTGCTTCTGGCGGTGCTTATGGTCGGCGCGATCACGGCGCTGCTATCGCGCACACGGCTTGGTCTCGATATGCGCGCTCTCGCCAATGACCGGGATCTGAGCGCGATCCTTGGGGTTCGCATTCGGCACACGGAAACGGCCGCATGGGTCATCACCGGCGTTTTTGCCGGACTGGCCGGTCTTCTTTTGGGCGATCTGGTTCGTCTCCAGGGCACGTTTCTGACGTTTCTCGTCATCCCTGCGATTGCGGCTGCGATCCTCGGGCAGTTACGCTCTCTTTGGATCACTGCCATCGGCGGCCTGAGCATCGGTATCGCCGAGGCCGTTCTGACCCCGATTGCCGCAATATCACCCTACCGCGCGGCTGCCCCCTTCGTCATCGCGCTGATCGCCGTCACGATTTTGGGGAGCACGGCGCAGGCCGGGCTGAAGGACCGATGACCATGGTGAATTCGATGACTGCATCTTTTCCGGCAATCGTCGCTGCGCATTCCCTCCGCGGCCAGCTTCTCGCTATTCCAGTGACGGTGGCAATCTTCTGCGGTGCCATCGCGCTTTTCGCCAATTCCTTCTGGTTGTCGGCCGCCACGTCAGCTGTGGCACTCTCCCTGTCGGTTGCCGGCCTTGCCATTCTCTACGGCCAGTTGGGTCTCGTTTCGCTCTGCCAGTTCGCGCTGGTCGGTGTCGGCGGTTGGGTCACCCTTCGCGTCGGCCATGCCTTTCATCCACCGTTCGAGGTCAGCCTGCTGGCCGGCGGCATTGTCGCTTCCGTGGTCGGCCTCGCGTTTGGCCTGCCTGCACTGCGGCTGCGCGGGCTTTACCTCGCGCTCGTCACGCTGATGCTCGCAGGCGCCTTCCAGATCATCATCAGTGCCTGGGGTTTTCCCGATGGCGGTAGCGGATTTCTGGGCCGGGCCGATGGTGCGGGCCGGGCTATGCTCTCCCGCCCGAGCATCGCGGGGGAAGCCATACCCTATTTCCTCTATGTCAGCGTCTTTGCAGCACTTGGGTTGATGATCGCCCAATGGCACAAGCTGGCGAGACCTGGCCGTGCCTGGGCGCTGATCCGCAAGGGCGAAACGGTGGCGATTTCGGCCGGGGTGCCGGTGCTGATCTACAAGGCCTGGGCCTTTGCGCTGAGCGGTTTTCTCGCGGGCATCGCCGGTGCACTTCTGGCTGGCAATGTCGGCCAGCTCGACGGGCGCGCTTTCACCGCCTTCGAAAGCCTCAATCTGTTCGCGCTCGCCGTCGTCGGCGGTGTCTACAACTGGTATGGCGCGCTGATCGCCGGACTGTTGCTCCGGGCGGTCCCTGCTTTGCTCACCGATCTGGGAATCGACGGTTATGTCACCATCGGCATTTTCGGCGTGGCGCTGTTCCAGGCGCTGGCAACCGCCCCGGCCGGCATCGCCGGACAGATCGCCGGGCTTTTAAACCGGCTGCGCGCCCGCATGGGTAAGGATGGTGCGGCATGATCGCAATTGAAAATCTGGTCGTGCAATTCGGCGGCGTTCGCCCCATCGACCATTTGACGGCGCAACTTGCGGCGCCCGTATCCGGCCTGATCGGGCCGAACGGCGCCGGCAAGACAACGCTGCTCAACGTGCTCTCCGGCTTCGTGCGGCCCGTCGAGGGCAAGGTTACCGTGAAGGGACAGGCGCTGCTTGATCTGTCGCCGCTGCAGCGGGTTCGCGCAGGGCTTCGCCGGTCCTTCCAGACGGAGCAGGTGGTGGAGGATCTGACGGTGGTGGGCAACCTGAAGGCCATTGCCGATCATGTCCTGCCAAACGACAAAAGAGCCGTGTCGGTCGTAGCGGCGCTGGATTTCGTTCGGCTCGGTGCTGTCGCGGCAACAATGGGCGGGTCACTCAACCTGTTTCAGCGGCGGCTGGTGGAGCTGGGGAAATGCGTCGTCGGCGCCCCCAAACTCATTCTGCTGGACGAGCCCGCAGCCGGGCTCAGCAATGAGGAAAGCGCTGTCCTGCGCGAGTTGATCCTGCGCATTCCAGCCGAATTTGGCGCGCAGGTTCTCGTCATCGACCACGACGTGGACCTGATCCGCGCCATGTGTACCGAAACGCTGGTACTGGACTATGGCCGGATGCTGGCGCTGGGGCCGACCGATGAGGTTCTGGCGAGCCCGGATGTCCGTCGCGCTTATTTGGGAGAATTCTGACATGGCCGCCCGCTCGATCATCATTTCCGACCTTGCCGTCAATCGCGGCGGCAAGCGCGTCCTGCATGGTATCGGCTTTACCGTGCGTCCAGGCATGATCAGCACGCTCTTGGGCGCCAATGGCGCAGGCAAGTCCACCACGGTCATGACGCTTGCCGGCGCGCTACCGCTGGAGAGCGGCACAGTGCGCCTCGGAGAGGTGTCGCTGAACGGTCTTTCGCCGGACCGTATCCGCCGCCATGGTGTGGCTCTGGTGCCGGAAGGGCACAGGGTCCTGGGCGCGCTTAACGTCGAGGACAATCTGCTGGTCGCAGCGCTCGACCGCACGACGCAGGGACGGCGCGCCGGGCTCGAGCGCGTCTATGCGATCTTTCCCGAACTTGCCGACCGGCGTCGTCAGTTCGCATCCGATCTGTCCGGCGGGCAGAAGCAGATGGTGGCGATGGGGCAGGCCTTTATCGCGCGTCCGGATTTCATGATCGTCGATGAGCTGTCCCTTGGCCTCGCGCCGGCAGTCGTTAGACGGCTGGCCGAGGCGCTGACGCTCGCTGCGGCCGAGGGCATCGGGGTGCTGCTGATCGAGCAATTCGCCCATCTGGCATTGGGTCTTGCCACGCATGCCATGGTGCTCGAACGCGGCCGCCTTGTCTATGACGGCCCATCGGCGACGTTGCGAGAGCAGCCGGAAATTCTGCACGGTGCCTATCTGGCGCAGTAGCACTGCGAATGCAAAACCCGTTCAACCCGAGTGGGCGCGACCGGTATGCGCACAGGAGATCTGCCATGGAAATTGCAGGTAATGATCCTTCGTCCGGCCCCGCGGCTTGCCTCGGCGACGGACCGCTCGGCGTGACCAGAATTGCAACGGGCAGTGATTTTCCCATTGCGGCCGCGCAACTCTTCGGCAACGTCCGGCTGGATTTTGCAGGTGGAGAGAACCACGGGCGCCGACTCGCCTCATTGCCGCTCGGCGATTGCCGGCTGTCGCAGTTGCAGGCCGGTATTCACACGGTCCATGGTGACCGGGTCGCGGCCCGTTCTTTCGATCCCGATGCCTTGAAGCTCATTATCCAATCAGACGGCCACTCCGTGCTAGAGCAGGGGGGAACGCGGAGCGCAATGCGGAATGATGCGCCGGTCGTCTACGATCCGACCCGGCCTTACCGGCTTGTGAACAAGACCCCGGTGCGGCTTTTGATGTTGCAGGTGCCGCGCGGACGCTTTCCGCAAACCATGCTGCAGCGGCTGAGGGCACCGCTTCTTCCCGGCGAGAACGGGCTCACGCCGATCCTGCTTGCATTGATGCAGTCCGCGATGGCGCAGGCGGACGGTGTCGGCGCCGCAACACGCGCCCGTGTCGGCTCGGCCATGATCGAACTGGTGCGCGGATTGATCGAAGGTGCGCCGGCGCCCGAGCCTGACATGCAGCGACCTTCCCTCGATCCTTTGCTTGAGCGGATTAAGGACTTCATCGCGCACAATATATCGAGGCCCGATCTCACCATCGCCCTGATCGCCCGGCGGATGGGATGCTCGCCCCGTTATGTCTTCCGCGCCTTCGAACAGCAAGACGCAACGCCTGCCGGCTATCTCTGGGGGCTGCGTCTTGAAAAGGCGCGCGAGCAGTTGCAATGCAGAGACGAGAAGACGCGGTCGATTTCCGATATCGCCTTCTCCCTCGGGTTTTCGTCAACGGCGCATTTTTCACGGGCGTTTCGCCAACGTTACGACATGGCGCCACGCGATTGCCGCCGCCAGCCCTGAGCCTGGCGACGATTGTTGCCACCGCTACGTCATGGCTTCGACGACGCGCAGCGTATCGGTGAACTGCTCGAAACTGCGGATCTTGCCGTCGGATGCACCCCAGACATGAACGACGCGGGCGGTGAAGGATTTTCCCGTGCCTTTGTGCGTTCCAGTATAGGTGCCGATGCCGACGGCGGAGTCTCCGGCGTCGAGCAGGCGCTCCAGCTTGAAGGCATAGCCGTCGAATGCGTCTCCGAGCACCTTGAAGACATTCTCGACGACAGCCTGTCCGCCGGTATAGGTCCCGGCGCAGGGGAAACCGTCCATTTCCGTCCAGCGGCAGTCGTCGGCAATATCGGCGATCATGCCGGCCAAATCGTGCCGGTCGTTGGCATCGTAGTGGGCTTTTACAAGTTCATATGCGGTTTTCACGGTTCGGTTCCTTCTCGCTCAGACCGGCTCCTGGCCGGGGAGGTAATCGGTCATGGAAGCCTTGCGGATAAAGGCGCCGGCTGGGCTGTTCTGGATGCGGCCGTCGCCGGTGATGCCGAGGAACTTGCCGGTCGAGCGCATATCCTTGAAATTGTAGAAGAAGGTTGACGCGACTGCGATCTTGAACTCGCGGAAGGTGAAGACATACTGGTCGTCGTCAAACTTGTAGGTTGTCGTCAGGTCCACGTCGCCATGGCCGCGCTGCACACCCACCAGGCACTGCCAGGCATAGCGCTGCGAGGACAGGTATGTGTGCTCGTAGACGTGGTTGGGACTATAGGTGAAGTGGGCTCTCAGCCCGATCAGGTCGCGTGTTTCGGCTGGCGGCGCTGTATCGCCCGCAGCCGCTCCGGTTGTGCCGGTGCGGAAGATCTGGGAGACTTGCGGTTCGCCGACCGACTGTTCCTTGTCCCGAACGATCGAATAGATCGACAGCGCCCGGCCTTTTACCGTGTTGAGAATGATCGTCTCCGCTTCCTTCGGGCGTGCGGCAAAAATGATCTCGATGAAGAACGTGTTTTCCGCCACCTCGATGACCTCGGCGCTGTCTTGCGCCCGGTCATGGCCATCGAACCAGTTGACGGTGCCTTTGGTGAAGGACAGCTCAAGCCGTCTGCCGTCGTCGAAAGTGATCGTGTGGGACGATCCCGACAGGGCGTCGGTTGCGGGCAGGCGGTTGGTATCGATGCCGTAGGCGAACTGGTCGTATGTTCTCCAGTCCTTTGGGTTTTGCTGGGTCATTGGGATCTCCTCCTGTTGTGTGTTTATGGGGCAAAGGCAAGCGTCGGCAGGTCGACCGTGCCGGCGCCACCGTCCACGGTAAGGACGGCACCGTTGATCATCGATGCTTCGCCGGACGCAAGAAAGCAGACGGCGTTGGCGACGTCTTCCGCGCTCGCCGGACGTCCGAGCGGAACATCCTTCGTCACCAGCGCATAGGCGTCTTCGATACTGTGCAGGCCGTTTTTCTCCATCAGAAACTGCATCTGCTCGTCCGCCATGGCGGTCGTCACCCAGCCGGGGCAGACGGTGTTGGTGCGCACGCCGAAGCGGCCATAATCGCGGGCGAGCGATTTCGCCAGCCCGATGCAAGCATGTTTTGTCGTGACGTAGCCTACGGCATCCGGCCCGGCGAAGAGGCCGGCGATCGAGGCGAGAACGACGATGTTGCCCTTTCGCTCGATCAGGCGCGGCAGGCATTCGCGGGCACTGACGAAGGCGGTGTTGAGATTGAGCCGGACGGAAAGATCCCAGGTCTCGTCCGACATCGAGATCGTCGGCCCGACGCCGTGGCCTCCGGCATTGGCGATCAGGATGTCGATGCCGCCGAAGCGCTCGGCGATGGCGGCTACGGCTCTTTTCATAGCCTCGCCGTCAGCGGCATCGGCCGAAAACACGCCAGCTCCAATATCGTCTGCGACAGCGCGCAGTGGTTCGATACGGCGGCCGACGAGAGCGACGTTGCCACCTTCGGCGCGGATACGCCGCGCGACGGCGGACCCTATTCCCGTTCCCCCACCCGTTATGAGTGCTGTTTTTCCTGCAAAGCGCATGGCCTGCGTCCTCCTCTATGCAGGCTCGATCCTGCATCAAAGGGTCGTTGCAGTCCTATCCCAGAGTGAAATCTGTTTTGACTGAGAGTGAACTTTCGTCCGGGCGAGCTTTCGCGAACGGACTTGGGCCCTGAACATTGGGCGCAGATATGTTCGTCAATACGGTCTGCAAGCGGACGGGCTGGAAGTGGGGCAACATCAGGACCGGCTAAGACTGCGCGCTGCTAGTCGTGTCTGCTGGTATCGGTTTTGCCTTCCTGGCGGATATCCCCTTTATCCGGGAAGGCACCGTGCTGAACGCAGTCCTGGTCGGCCAGTATATCAGGCTGTATTTTTTCCTGCAACCTTGGCCAGCCTTCGAAACAAGCTCTCAATCGCGGGACGAGACCCCGGCCCGGTCGGCCGTCCATTCCACGAACGCGGCCTTCAGACGGTCGGCTGCGGGCGACAGGCTGTGCTGGCGCCGCTGCAACAGCGAGACGTCGCGCATGACGAGCGGATCGACGAGATCGACGGTCTTTACCTGGACCGCAGACGCCAGCTGGCTTGAGTTTTCGGGCAGGACGGCGACGCCCATGCCGGCGGATATCATGCTGATGGCAGTGGTCGAGAACCGCACTTCGTATTTCGGCCGGAAATTCGGTACGACGCGGATGAGATTGTGCTCGACGAGGTTACGCAACGGGTTCGTGGCGGCAAGAACGATCAGGTTCTCGTCCTTCAGTTCCGCCCACCTTACCGACCGTCGCTTGGCGAACTTGTGATCCTCCCGGCAGATGAGCATCAGCTTGTCACGCAGAAGCGGGGTTGCGGCGATTTCCGGATCGTCCTCCGACAGGGTGCCGACCGCGATATCGACCTCGTTGCGCTTGAGCGCCGGGGTAATCGCCTCTTCCGGCATGTCGCGGATGTTCACGGAGATTTCGGGATACAGGCGCAGAAACCGCGCAATGATGGGCGGCACGATCGTCGCGGCCAGCACGATCGCGGCGGCGATGGTCACCTGCCCGCGCTTCAGAGAAGCATTGTCGCGGACGCCGCCGACCGCCAGCTCAAGGTCCTTCAGGATCTTGCGCGCCTGCGGCAGGAACTCCTGGCCGACAAGCGTGAGCGACACCATCCTGGTATGACGATCAAAGAGGCGTACGCTGATTTCGCTTTCCAGGTCGCGGATCAGGATGCTGACCGCCGACTGGGTGAGGTGGAGGCTTCTGGCGGCAAGGTTGAACTGACCGAGTTCGGCCACGGCGATGAAGGCTCGCAGTTGCCGCAGGGTTATATTCATAGGCGAGTTGCCCCTTCTTCAAACATGACGGTTGTGCCGGTGTCATCAAACGTCGCCACCGGCACTCCTGTCTAGCCTGCAAGCGCCGGTTGCTCGAAATGATCTGCCGTTTTCCCCGCCATAAGGAGGCCCAACTCATCCAGGCGGCTGCGGTCGGGCGGCAATTCGCCAAGGATCTCGCCGTGGCACATGACGAGGATCCGGTCGCAGATGGCGAAGAGTTCTTCGAGTTCCGTCGAGATCAGCAGGATGGCGCGGCCGTTGTCACGCTGCTTCAGAATCTCCTCCATGACGAATTCCATCGCGCCGATATCGATGCCGCGGGCAAGCTGGTTGACGAGGATGAAATCGGGATTGCGCGCCAGTTCGCGGGCGACCACGAGCTTCTGTTGGTTGCCGCCGGAAAGGTCGCCGATCCGCTGGTTCTCGTCGCGGGATTTGACGCGGAAACGCCTGATGAGGTCGCGTGTATGTTCGCCGATCGCACGCCGGTTCAGCATGCCGCGGGCGGCAAAGGGCGGCTGGTCATAGCGCTGGAGGATGGTGTTCTCGCTGAGCGAGAGCGACATGACGATGCCGTGCTTGTGCCGGTCTTCCGGGATGTGGGAAAAACCGCTGGCATTGATGCGGGCCGGCTCCAGCCCGGTAATGTCCTTGCCGTTCAGCACAACGCTGCCTGCATCGACCGGCAGCAGGCCGGAGAGCGCCAGCGACAGTTCGGTCTGGCCGTTGCCAGAAACGCCGGCAATGCCGACGATCTCGCCGGCGCGCACGGTCAGGCTGACGCCGCGGACGGCCGGAAGCCCGATCTCGCTGCGGCAGGTGAGGTTTTCCACCGACAGCACGATCCGGCCGGGGGCTGCGGGGCTGCGGGCAAGCTCCATGCCGACGTCACGCCCGACCATCATGCGGGCAAGGGCCCGCGCATCCGTCTCGGCGACGTTGACGGTGTGCACCACGCGCCCATCGCGCATGACGCTGATGCGGTTGCTGACGCGCATCACCTCGTCGAGCTTGTGGGAGATAAAGACGACCGTCTTTCCATCCTTGACGAGGTCGCCCATCAGCGCGAGCAGCCGGTCCGTTTCCTGGGGCGTCAGCACCGCGGTTGGTTCGTCGAGGATCAGGAGATCAATGCCGTGGAACAGGACTTTCAGGATTTCCACGCGCTGCTGCTCCCCGACAGACAGGTCTTCGATGAGCGCGTCCGGGCGCACGTCCAGCGCATAGCGGTCGCTGAGTTCGCGGATCCGCGCATGGACCCTGTCCATGTCGTTGATGACCTTGAGGGCCGACCCCTGGCCAAGGATGTAGTTCTCCGCGACGGTGAGGTTGGGCACGAGCATGAAGTGCTGGTGCACCATGCCGATGCGCTGGCGGATCGCCTCACGCGGGCTGTTGAAGCGCACGGACTGGCCCTTATAGACGATCTCGCCCTCGTCGGGCCGCACCATACCGCAGATCATGCTCATCAGCACGCTCTTGCCGGCGCCGTTTTCGCCGAGCAGTGCGTGGATCTCGCCCTCCTCGATTTCCAGCGACACGCCGTCGCTGGCGATGATCGAGCCGAAGCGCTTGCGGATATTGTCGATGCGCAGGAAAGGTTTTGCGGACATGTCGATTACCTCATCTCGTAGGGTTGGCCGAGCTTGCTCGGTGCTGCGCCCTTGCCGCGAACCACCACGAGCGTGACGATCGTCATGATATAGGGGAGCGCCTGCAGGAGCTGGTAGGGCACGACGATGGACGCCTGGGCCTGGAGCATCAGCTGCAGGGCATAGAACAGACCGAAGAGCAGCGAGACGAAGAAGGCCCCGATCGGCGACCAGCGGGCAAAGACGACCACGGCAAGCGCAATGAAGCCGCGCCCGGAGGTGATGCCCTCAACGAACTGGTTGGAATGGCCGAGCGTCAGGAACGCCCCCCCGAGCCCCGCAAGCCCGGTACCGACCATGACCGCGGCGTAGCGGTAGCCGGCGACATTGCGGCCGGCCACATCGACGGCCTTGGGATGCTCGCCAACCGCGCGCAGCGTCAGGCCGAAGGAGGTGCGGTAAAGGACGAGCGTCGCGAGGATGGCGACGAGGATCGTCGAATAGACAATGAGATTCTGGCGGAAGAAAGCCTCGCCGAGGAAGGGCAGGTCGCTCAGCCAGGGGATGTTAATGGGCTGTGCGATCTCGATACCCTTACCGGTCGAGACGTAGTAGGTGCGGAACAGGAAGGCCGTCAGGCCCATACCGAGCAGGTTGAGTGCCGCGCCCACCACGATCTGGTCCGCCTTGATGGTGATCGTGAAGAAGGCGAAGACCAGCCCGAACAGCATGCCGCCGCCGACACCTGCGAGGAGCCCGAGCAGGATGCTGCCGGTCGCAAAGGCTGTTGCGAAGCCGCAGAAGGCGCCGACGAGCATCGTTCCTTCCAGTCCGATGTTGAGCACGCCGGCGCGTTCGGAAAAGACCGCGCCGATCGAGGCGAAAATCAGCGGCGTGGCAAGCCTCCAGGCGGCGCCCAACAGCGTCGCGAGGAAGGTGAGAAACATCATGTCGTCCATTGAGCAGGCCTTTCGGGAATGTCGCTTAAGGTTTTGTTTTCACGCAAGGTTGCTGTCTGCCTTGCGGGAGTTTCCATTCTTTCAAGCCACGATCCTGATGACGTCGCGGAATTTCGCAAAGGCGACGACCGACAGGATGACCATGCCCTGGATGACGAGGACGAGAACCTGCGGCACCTGCGAGGTGATCTGGAGCACTTCCGAACCGGACCGGAGCGTCGCGAAGAGCCCGCCCGAGATGATCGCCGCCAGAGGATTGTTGTTGGCAAGGAGTGCAACGGCGATGCCTTCGAAACCGTAGCCCGGCGAGATGTTCTGGTAGAGCCGGTGCGTGACGCCCGCCACCTCGAAGGCGCCGGCCAATCCTGCCAGCGCACCGCTGATACAGATGGCGACCATCACGTTGCGGCGCACGTTCATGCCGGCATAGCGCGCCGCATGCGGGTTGAGGCCGACGACGCGGAGCGCAAAACCCCGGCTGCTGCGCTGCAGGAAGATGTAGAGCGCCACCGCCAGCACCACGGCGACGAGGATGCCGATATGCAGCCGCATGTCCGAGACGATGCGCGGCGTCCAGGCTTCGCGCACCAGCCGGGCCGATTGCGGATAGGCAGCGCTCGCGTCCTTCATCGGCCCGGTGACGAGATAGCTGGTCAGGATGATGGCGATGTAGTTGAGCATGATCGTCGTAACGATCTCGCTCGCCTGGAAACGCACCTTGAGATAGCCGGCAATGCCGGCCCATGCAGCACCCGCCAGCGCACCGGCGAGCATGACCAGTGGCGCATGCACCCAGACGGAAAGCCCGTCGATGCTGGTGCCGACGAAGGTGGCGGCGATTGCGCCGACGTAAAGCTGTCCCTCGGCGCCGATGTTCCAGATGCTGCATCTGAAGGCGACGCAAAGGCCCGCACCGATCAGGATGAGGGGCGTCGCCTTCAGCAGAATTTCGGCAACCGAGCGTGCGTCCTGGAAGGAGCCGAAGATCATGACGGTGACCACATCGGCGCCGTTGAAGCCGTTCAGCCACAACAGGGCTGCGCCGAACGCGAGGGCGACAAGGACGGCCGCGATCGGGGTCGCGGCGCTGATCGCGGCTTGCGATAGCGTCCTGTAGATCGTGTGGGTTGCTTGAGCAGACATGTGCTCCCGCGCTCCCTGGTTTACATGTTCCATAATAGGTCCGGATGTTGGTGTGGCGGCGATGCTTCGCTGCGACCGGACGGGGCCGGTCGCAGCGAAAGCCTGTCACGGCGAGTCGGTCTTGATCTCGCCGGCAGCGATCTTGGCGACGATCGCGTTGACCTCTGCACGGATGTCTTGCGGCACCGAGACCGGCCCGTCGTCGCGGAAGGTGAAGGAAATGACCTTCGGATCCTTCAGGCCGAAAACGACGTTTTGCGCCGGCGGATTGCCGTCGCGGATCGAGCGGACGACTTCCACCACGCCCTGCGCATAATCGGCGACGTAGAGCCCCAGGATGTTGTTCGGGGCAACCTGGGTGAAGTCGCTGAAGATCGAGAAGCTGCGCACGTCCGGACCGGATTCGGCGATCGCCTGATAGCCGCCGACGGTCGCGCCAGAGGCGTTCGGAACGACGAAATCCGCACCCTGCGCGATCATGCTCAGCGCCGCTTCCTTGGTGGCGGTCGTATCGGTAAAGTTGCCGATATAGGCCTCGCTGATGGGGAAGTCCGGGTTGACGCTTTTCACACCATTCTTGAAGCCGGCGAAGGCCTGCTGGATAGGCGGGATTTCCATGCCGCCGACGAGGCCCGCCTTCTTGCCCATTTTCGCGGCGATGACGCCCATCAGGTAGAAGGGCTGGCTGGTATCGGTGTTGAGCCCGATCACATTGCCTTCGTGGATACTGCTCGATGAAATCAGGAAATGGATGTCCGGATAATCGAGCGCGACTTCGAGTGCGGCGTCCTGGAATTCGAAGCCATGGCCGAGGATCACCGTGTAGCCCTGGCTGGCATAGTCGCGGAACGCCTTTTCGAAAGAGGCCGGATTTTGCTGGAGCTCGACATAGCTGATTTTGGCGCCGAGTTGTTCCTCTACCCCTTTGAGCGCATTGAACCCGATGCGGTTCCATCCCTCTTCCGAGACGCTACCGGGCACGAGAAGGCCCATCTTGAAGTCTTCGGCCAGCGCCAGGCCCGGCCAGATCATTCCGGCCAATGTCAGCCCGAGGGCAGACGCAAGCAGCGAACGACGCGAAAGTGCGGTCTTCTTCATTTCATTCCTCCCATTAGATTGCAGTCTCAATCCCCCCGGAGCCGCTGTTCCTTATGCGTTCTCCGTCAGGCGGATATTTTTCGTGGCGCTTTGCGAGACAAGGCGTCCCTTCGAAAAGACGAAGGCGCGGTCCGGTCCGCCGGCAACCAGCGTGTCGGTATCGATGCAGTCGGTGATGACGAAGTCGGCGCGCGCACCGGCACGTAGTCCATAGCCCTTGCCGAGGCCCATCAAGCGGGCCGGCGCCGTGGTGATCATCCGGTAGGCGGCGGCAAGCTCGTCGCCGCGCAAGTGCCCGGCAAGCAGTGTCCAGCGAGCAATCTCCAGCATGTCGCCGGAGCCGGTCGGTACGAACGGGTCCTGGATATTGTCGGATGCAGTCGCGATTGTGACGCCGGCCCGGTGCAGTTCGGCGACCCTTGTCAGGCCGCGGGGCGGCAGTATCTCGTAGTCGCGCCCCTGCAGGTAGAGGTTTGCGGCCGGAAGCGTGACGACGCCGACGTCAAGGGCAAGGATGCGCTCGGCGATGCGCTGGAAATCCCGGCGGGGCAGGGCGCTGAGCACCGAGACATGGCTGAAGACCGTGCGCCCTTGCATGCCGAAGCGCTCGACCCTGTCGAGAGCGGCATCCAGCAGATGCACGCCGGCTTTGAGGTGCTCATCGAGATGCAGGTCGACAGGCTTGCCGGCCTTGACCGCCGCGGAGAACAGGAGGTCGAGATAGCGCGGCGGGTCTTCGGAAACGGCGGGCGTTCCGCCGACGGCATCGGCGAGCGCCACCGCACCGTCGATATTCTTGCCCAGCCATTCGAAGTCCTGGCCGGGATGGGGCGTCATGAAAGCGACGAGCTGGAGCGTGATCCGGTCCTTCGCGCCATCGCGGATGCCTGCCAGCGTCTCGATGCCGTGGAAGGCGGCGTCCTTGTCGACATTGATATGGCTGCGAATGGCGGTCGTGCCGCGGGAAAGACATCGCTCGATGGTGCGGGTGGCGCGCTTGTATATGTCGTCCGGCCCGGCGGTTCGGGCATATTTGGCAAAGGCTTCGCGCGCCCCCTGAAGGGTTCCGGACGGATTGGGGGTGAAGCGCAGAACCCCGGTCTTGTCGAGATGCTGGTGCGCATCGACGAAGCCCGGCGAAACCAGCATGCCGTTGATATCGACGCAGGCGCCGCTGGAGGCACGGTCGACGATCGGTTCAACGGCGGCGATCCGCCCGTCCACCCCGACGACGATATCACTGATCGATTGCGTCCCGTCGCCATGGATGACCGTTCCGCCTAGGAGCGCAAAGGACTGACCGGTGGCCAGGTTTGCGAGTGACGCAGTTGGATTGTCCCTTACCATTCGTCCCCACTTTCTTGTTGTCAGGTAAAAGTAAGCACGTGCTTTTAGTTAAAACAAATTCATTATTTCAATGCTTTGATGAATGATTCGTAATAATCGAAAACCAGGTGACCACCGTCTTTCCATGCCAGCGGATGGCCGGGCGGGTAAAACAGCACGGCCGTTCAGTGCCGGTATTGCGGTTCTTCCGCGTCGAGTTGCCGGCGAATTGCGGCGAGATGGGCGCGGGCGGAATCCGCGTCGCCCTCGCGCATCCGGAGGTAGGCGGCCTCCGCGATGGCCGGATCGACGGGGGAAACCGTGCGGCCGGTGGACATGGCAAGCACCTGCACTTCAGCCGCCCTCTCAAGATAGTAGAGGTCGTCCCAGGCCTCGGCGATGGTTGGTGCGAGCACCAGCACGCCATGGTGCTTCATGAACAGGATATCCGCATCGCCAACAGTCCGCGCGATGCGCGCGCCTTCGCGGTGATCGAGTGCCAGGCCGTTGTAGTTTTCGTCCACGGCGGTGCGGCCATAGAATTTCAATGCGGTCTGTCCGGCCCAGATGAGCGGCGGGCCGTCCGTCATCGACAGCGCTGTCGCATAGGGCATGTGGGTGTGGAAGGCGACCCTGGCGCGCGGCAGGCGCCGGTGGATTTCGGCATGGATGTAGAATGCGGTCGCTTCCGGCTCGCCCGCGCCATCGACGACGGTGCCGTTAAAATCGCAGACGAGCAGTTTTGAGGCTGTCAGCTCGCGAAAGGCATAACCGTACGGGTTGACGATGAAGAGATCGTCATATCCCGGCACGACCGCCGAAAAGTGATTACAGACGCCTTCCTCGAAACCGTTGCGCGCCGCCATGCGGAAACAGGCGGCAAGATCTTCCTTGGCGGTGCGGATGGCATCGCCTGAGAGGTCGAGGCGGTTGGGCCGCACGGGTTCGCCCGGATTTTCGGCGCGGTCTTTCAGGGAATGAGCCATGAATGCTCCTGGTCTGGTGTGGGCTGGGGAGCGGCGGCTGACCTGGCAGTGCCGGTGCCGCGCACAGCAAAGGCCATCAAGGCTCGCTGCGCCCTGCCTGCCCGCGCACCGCGCAGTCCAGCAGCGCCATCAAATAGCGCCGAATTTTTTGCGCGGTCAATGCACGGATTTGAGGAGGAAGTCGCGGAAGCGCCGCGCGGCGGGCGAAAGCGACCGCGCCCGCTTCTGGATCAGGCTAACCTCGCGCTGGATATGTGGTTCGGTCGGCGTGCGCACGACCAGCCCCATTGATGTCGCCAGTCGAGTGACCGCCGAGGTCATGATCGCAACGCCGAGACCACCTTCGACCATGCCGATAATGGTCAGCGGCAGCGCCACTTCCTGCATCGTCTTGTCGAGCGGCAGCACGATGCCGTTGCGCGCCAGTTCGCTTTCAAGCCGCTCGCGGATAGGGTTGCCGCGTTGCGGCCCGATCAGCCTGCGGTCGGAGAGGTTGTTCCAGCGGAGCTTTGGAAGCTTGACCAACGGGTCCTCGGGGTGCAGCACGACCAGGAACTCGTCGGTCATCAAACGGGTGCCGACGAGATCGGTGTCCTCCTCCGGCACGGTTCCGAGACCAAGGTCCACCGATCCATTGGCGACGTGCTCCAGCACGACCTTCTCGGCTACGTCGTGCAGCGCGACGGTAATGTCCGGATAGAGCTTGCTGAACGCATGGACCAGTTGCGGCAGCAACAGAGCGGCCTGCACCGTGCCCGCCGCAATCGAGACCTTGCCGCGGCGCAGCGCCGTCAGCTCCCGCGAGCTTTCAACCATGCCCTCGATATCGGCCACGGCGCGCGCTGCGACCGGCAGGATATCCGTGCCGGCCTGGGTGAGGCGCAGCAGGCGCGTATGCCGGTCGAAGAGGCGCAGATTAAGGTTCTGCTCCAGTTGCCGCACGAGCGTGCTTACCGCCGATTGCGACGAGCCGAGCTTGTCGGCAGCCAATGTGAATTGCCCCAGATTGGCCACGGTGACGAAGGCCCGAAGCTGCTTCAGCGTGATATCCATGTCGCCCTATTCATTCAGTTATTAGATGAATAAATATAATTATGCCGATTGTTTACTGATTTGGCCAGCCGCATGATCCCCCTCGTACGGCGTGCGGTAACAAAACATGAGGCCAAGAAGCCCCCACCGCGCCGGAACGCTATTCGCTGGGAGGAAAGCGGATGTCCAATCCAGATACGACGGATCCCGTCGAAAAAATCTATCCCGTGCCGAGCCTTCTGGCTCTGGGCCTGCAACACGTTCTCGTCATGTATGCCGGCGCTGTCGCCGTACCGCTCATCATTGGCAGTGCGCTTCAACTGCCGAAGGAGCAGATCGCCATGCTCGTCAGCGCGGACCTGTTCTGTTGTGGTATTGTGACCATCATCCAGGCGGTCGGCATCGGCAATATCGGCATTCGCCTGCCGATCATGATGGGGATTGCCTTTACGGCCGTCCCGTCGATCATCGCAACGGGCACCAACCCGGAGCTTGGAATGCCCGGCGTTATCGGCGCCGTGATCGGTTCCGGCATCTTCACGCTTCTGGCCGCGCCCTATTTCGGCCGATGGGTGCGGTTCTTTCCACCGATCGTCACCGGCACGGTCATGCTGATCATCGGCCTGTCGCTGATGCGCGTCGGGGTGAACTGGGCGGCCAGTGGCCAGCCGATGATCCGCGGGCCGGAGGGCATGATCCCCAACCCGGCCTATGGCGCGCCCTTCGCGCTCGCCGTCGCCTCGATCGTGCTCGTCGCGATCCTGCTCATGACGCGGTTTTTGAAGGGCTTCCTGTCCAATCTCGCGGTGTTGCTCGGTATCGGCGTCGGTTTTGCCATCGCGGTCGCTGCCGGCAAGGTCAGCTTCAGTGGCGTGGGGGATGCCGGCTGGGTGCAGATCATACACCCGCTCGCCTTCGGATGGCCGGTCTTCGAGTTCTGGTCGATCTTTTCGCTCTGCGCCGTCATGACGGTGATGATGGTCGAGTCGACCGGGCAAATCCTTGCGGTCGGCGACATGGCAGGCCGCAAGATTTCCCAGGAGGACCTGGCGCGCGGTCTCAGGACCGATGGCGTCGGCAACATCCTTGGCGGCATCCTGAACACGTTCACCTACACGACCTATGCGCAGAACGTTGGTCTCCTGCAGATCACCGGCGTCATGAGCCGTTGGGTAGTGGCGACGGGCGGCGTCATTCTGATCCTGCTCGGTTTGCTGCCAAAGGTCGCCTTCATCAGCGCGTCGATACCGAGCTACGTGGTAGGCGGGGCGGCGATCGTGATGTTCGGCATGGTTTCGGCCACCGGCGTCAAGATCCTCGGCAAGGTCGATTTCGCCAACAACCGGCGCAATCTCTACATCGTTGCGGTCAGCGTCGGCCTCGCCATGGTGCCGGTCGTTGCGGACAGGATCTTCGACCAGTTGCCGCAGGCGCTGGAGAAGTTCCTGCACAGCGGCGTACTCGTCGGCACCTTTGCCGCTGCCCTTCTCAACATCCTCTTCAACGGCATACCCGTGAAAGAGTCGGACGAAACCGAGCTCAAGAACGGTGCGGCTGCGCCCGACGCGGCCTGAAGAGCCCCCGACACTCTCCGGCGGCGCAGAGCCGCCGGAAACCCTGACCAAGAGGATCGACATGAGACGCTTTGAATACCATAGAGCGGAGACGCTGGAGCAGGCCTCGCGCCTTCTCACCGAGCTTGGCGACGACAGCTTCCTGTTTGCCGGCGGAACCGACCTTCTGGTCGAGATCAGGGAACGGCTGCGCCGCGTGCGCAACGTCATCGATATCAAGAGTATCCCCGGCCTTGCCGATATTACCTACGATGAAACGCGCGGCCTGACGTTTGGCGCGCTGGTGACGGTCGGCCGGCTGGAGCGCCTGCCGCTGGTGTGCCAGCGCTATCCCAACCTGCATGCCGCTTTCGCCTCGCTCGGCTCCATCCAGGTGCGCAACCGCGCCACTGTCGTCGGCAATATCTGTCGCGCCTCGCCGTCTGCGGATACGATCCCGCCGCTGATGGCGGACGGCGCCTTCGTGCACATCTACAGCCGCACCAACATGCGGGTGATCCCGCTTGCCGAATTCTTCACCGGCCCGGGTAAGAGTGTGCTCGCGAAGGGCGAGATCGTCACGGGCGTCACCGTGCCGCCGGCGCTGGAAAACAGCGGCAAGGCCTACCTGAAACACGGCCGCCGCAAGGCCATGGAACTCTCCACCGTCGGCGTCGCCGTCAGTCTCACCATGGAGGACGGCCTCTGCAACGATATCCGTATCGCGCTCGGCGCGGTGGGGGCAACCGTGCTGCGCGCATCGCAGGCGGAGGAGATGTTGCGCGGCACTTCGCTCGACGCCGCAACGGTCAAGAGCGCCGCGAGCAAGGCGATGGAGGAATGCACGCCGATCAGCAACGTGCGCGCCAGCGCCGATTACCGCCGCGACATGGTGGGCGTGCTCACCGGCCGCGCCATCAAACAGGCATTGGAGGCTTTCGCATGAAACGGATCGTCGAACTCACCATCAATGGCGAGGCGCGCGACATGGCGGTCGATACCTGCCGCTCGCTGCTCGACGCGCTGCGTGACGACGTTGGCCTCACCGGCACCAAGAAGGGCTGCGACGTCGGCGATTGCGGGGCCTGCACCGTGCTGGTCGACGGCGAGCCGGTCAATGCCTGCCTGATGCTCGCCGTCGAGGCCGAAGGCCGCTCGATCGAGACCGTCGAGGGGCTTCAGCCTGATGTCGGTACGCTGCATCCGCTGCAGGATGCCTTCATGCGGCACGGGGCCTCGCAATGCGGTTTCTGCACGCCGGGCATCCTGATGATGGCCAAGAAGCTGCTCGACGACAATCCGCGCCCGACCGACGAGGACATCCGCTTCGGCCTCAGCGGCAATATCTGCCGCTGCACCGGTTACACCAAGATTTTCGACGCGATCAAATCCGCCGCGCGCGAAATGGAGGCTATGAGATCATGAACATGACGACCCCAATCGAAAAGCGCGATTTCAAGATCGTCGGCAAGAGCGTCAAGCGCGATGATGTGCTGGAAAAGGTAACGGGCGAGGCCGTATACACCGGCGACGTCAAGCTGCCCGGCATGCTGCACGGCAAGATCAAGCGCGCGGCAATCGCCCATGCGCGCATCAAGAGCATCGATGTCAGCAAGGCGCTTGCCTATCCGGGCGTCAAGGCGGTGCTGACCCATGAAAACGTGCCGCGCGTCCTGCATTACGGCTCGCCGCATCCGCGCTCCGCCTCCTGCACCAAGGACCAGTACATCCTCGACGAGCGGGTGCGGTTCTGGGGCGAGGGCGTCGCCGCCGTCGCCGCCATCAGCGAGGAGATCGCCGACGAGGCGCTCGACCTGATCGAGGTTGAATACGAACCCCTGCCAGCCGTCTTCGAGCCGGAAGATGCGGCACAGCCGGGCGCGCCGCTGATCCACGAGGTCGGGCCGGGCGGCAACCTGGTGCTCGATCCGGTGCGTGTCAATCGCGGCGATGTGGAGGCCGGCTTTGCCGAGGCTGATTTCGTGCTCGAAGGCGAATTTTCCGGCGGGCGGCCGCATCCGGCCTATATGGAGCCGAATGTCTGCATCGCGGACTGGGACGGCTCCAACAAGCTGACCTTCTGGACCTCCACCCAGACCTCCTTCATGGTACGCGGCATTCTTGCCGAAGTGCTCGGCCTGCCGCTCACCAAGGTCCGTGTCCTCGTCGATCATATGGGCGGCGGCTTCGGAGCCAAGCAGGACCTTTTCCAGCACGAATTTTTGTGCGCGCTCCTTGCGAAAGAGACGCGCCGGCCGGTGAAGATGGAATTCACCCGGCACGAGACGTTCGTCGCCGGCCGCTCGCGCCACCCCTGCAAGATCTGGCTGAAACAGGGTTTCAAGAACGACGGCACGCTCGTCGCCCGCGACATGAAGCTCGTTTACGACTCGGGCGCCTACGGCTCGCACGGTCCGGGCGTGACCATCGTCGGCACGACCGCCGCCACCTCGCTCTATCGCTGCGAGAACGTGCGGCTGGAGGGACGCTGCGTTTACACCAACACGCCGATCAACGGCGCCTTCCGCGGCTATGGCGTGGTGCAGAGCTATTACGCGCTCGACATCCAGATGGACGAGGCGGCCGAACGGCTGGGCATGGACCCGGCGGAACTGAAGTTGAAGAACGTGGTGCGCCAGGGCGATATCGCGCCGTCGGGCCATCCCATTCTCGGCCATGGACTGGAAATCTGCCTCCAGCACGGCATCGACGTGCTGGACTGGAAAAAGCTGCGCAATCGCGACCGGACGCCCGATCCCAAGCGCCCGCATATCCGCACCGGCTGGGGCATCGGTTGCGAAATGCACGGCTCGTCGGCCTATCCCGGCATCAAGGAACAGGGCAACGCCACGGTGAAGGTCAATGAGGACGGCACGGTGACGCTGCTCACGGGTGCGGCGGGCCTTGGTACCGGAGCCCATACCGCGCTGGCGCAGATCGTCGCGGAAGAACTCGGCGTGCGCTTCGAGGATGTCGGCACCATCCACGGCGATACGGACGTGGTGCCGTGGGATATCGGCGCCTTCGCCAGCCACACGACCTATCTCGTCGGCACCGCCGCGAAGATGGCCGCCGGCAAGGTCCGTGCCGCCGTTCTCGAACGGGCGGCGAAGAAGCTGCAGGTATCGCCGGCCGAGATCGATCTCAGCGAGGGCAAGGTCTTCCTGAAATCCGACGCCGCCCGCTGCATGACCGTGGCCGAAGCGATGGGTCCCTCTCGCGGCATTCCCGCCGCCAATATCATCGCGAACGGCACCTATGAGCCGACGAAATCCTATTCCTTCGCCGCGCATTTCGCCGAGGTGCATATCGATACGGAAACCGGCATCGTCGAGGTCAAGCGTGTCATACCGGTGCACGATGTCGGCCGGGTCATCCACCCGATCGCAGCGCAAGGCCAGATCGAAGGTGGCATCCAGCAGGGCATCGGCCACACGCTGACTGAGGACTACATCATCGACAAGAAGACCGGCCGCTCGCTGAATGCGGGCCTCGTCGATTACAAGATGCCGCTCTCGATGGACATGCCGGACATCGAGACGATCATCCTCGAAGCCGCACCCGATCCGGGCGGCCCCTGGGGCGCGAAGGGGGTCGGCGAAGACCCGATCATCGCCATCGGCCCTGCCATCGCCAACGCCATCCACGACGCCATCGGCGTTCGGTTCCGTCATTATCCGATCACACCGGAAGACATCCTGAAAGCCTTGAGGGAGAAGAAGGCATGAACATGCATATCGAACCTGCGACCCAGAAACTCCCGATCACGATCCTGACCGGGTTCTTAGGCTCGGGAAAGACGACGCTGCTCAACTACATCCTCACCGAACGCCACGGCCACCGCATCGCGGTGATCGAGAACGAGTTCGGCGAGGTGGACGTCGACAGCGACCTGGTGCTCGCCTCGGACGAGGAAATCTTCCAGATGCAGAACGGCTGCATCTGCTGCTTCGTCGATGTGCGCAACGACCTGATCGACGTGATGAAGAAGCTCTTGAGCCACAAGGACAAGTTCGACCACATCATCGTCGAGACCTCCGGCCTTGCAGACCCGACCCCCGTCGCCACCGCCTTCTTCGTCGATCGCAGCGTCGCCGACGAGGTGGAGCTGGATGCCGTCGTGACGCTGGTGGATGCAAAACACATCGACCAGCACCTCTATGACCCGGTGCTGGATGGAAGCGACAACCAGGCGGTCAACCAGATCGTCGCCGCCGACCGCATCATCGTCAACAAGATCGACCTTGCGGGCGAAGAGGCGCTCGGCTCGCTGGAGAGATCGCTGCGCAAGCTCAACCAGACGGCGCCGATCCTGCGCTCCAGCTACGGCGTCGTCGACCTTTCCAACATCCTCGGCGTCAACGGCTTCCGGCCGTCCTACGTGCGCGAGCGCGCGGAAATCCTCGATATCGACATGGATGACGACCACGATGCGCACGGCCACCACCACCACGAATGCCACGACGGGGCCTGCGACCACCCGGACCATGACCATGTGCACCATCCTGACCACGGCCACAGTGACGGTAAAGGCCGCGCGCATGCCGCCGCCCTGCGCCCGCACAGCCATGACGCGACGGTAAAATCCCATTCCTTCGTCTATCCACACTCCTTCGACGGTGAGAAGCTCGCCACCTTCCTGAAGGACTATCTCGGTGAGCGGGGCGACGACATCTTTCGCACCAAGGGCATCGTTTCTGTCGCCAATGACGACCGCTTCTTCGTGCTCCAGGCGGTGCACAAGCTGGTCGATTTCCGCCCGGATCACAGCTGGGGCGAGGACGCACGGAAGTCGAAATTCGTCTTCATCGGCCGCAATCTCGACCGTGACGGCATAGACCGAAACTTGCGCGCATGCCTGGCGGCCTAGCGGCGCTTCTCCTGCGGCGCACCGCCTGCACAAGTCCCTCGGTCCGGAACCGCCCGCGCACCTTCCTGCGCGGGCGGCCGCAGCCGTTTTTCTCAATAATAGTATTTAAAAACATATACTTAACTAAAAAATTTAGTTGACACTCTGACCGGCATATGGTTCCCTGGACACTGAGTAGAAGCACCGACAATTGCTCATCGTCTGTTGGAAGATGAGGCCGTGATGTCGATGCTTACTGCGAAAGGAAATACCTGTTGGTTGCGACTGCCCTTCAGCCGCCACGCCAGCGTTCCTTCCCCGTCATCGGCATTCCCTGAGATCGCGAATTTATCCTCGGCTTCGGCCGGTATGGCTTTCCTTGCGCGGCCCCGCATCGACCGGACCCTCTACGACAGGAGAACATGAATGATAATTGACCTAAGCTGCTACCCCACCGACCTGGTGGATCTGGCTTGGCGCCACGACGGGCCGCCGTTCACCGGCGACAAGCTATTGAAGATGATGGACGGCCCGTACTACGTAAACGGCAAGCCGCGCCGCATCGACAAGGCCTTCATCCAGCCGCCGCAGGGCAACACCATCTACACCCACGAAGTGATGGATCTGGAAGGCAAGGCCGCCATCCGCCAGTACATGGCCTATACGGAAAAGATGGTGACCGAGCATCCCGACCGTTTCCTCGGCTGCTTCGTCTACAACCCGCGCTACGGCACGCAGAACGGCGCCGAAGAAATCGAACGCTACGCCAAGGAATTCGATTTCAAGATGGTGCAACTGCAGGCGAACATGCACGCCTACCGCCCCGACCGCGCGCTCGACTGGCTGCGCCCGGCCTTGAAGAAATGCGCCGAGCTCGGCCTGATGGTGAAGGTGCACACCGGCGACGGTCCGTATTCGATCCCGACGGAGTTCTACCCGATCATCCGCGAGTTCCCGGAAGTGAACTTCATCCTGGCGCATTTCGGCGTGCAGACCGGCGGCGTCTACGTGTTTGAGCCGATGCAGATGGCGCTCGACACGCCGAGCGTCTACGTCGAATCCGGCTGGTGCCTGCAGTCGCGCATCGTCGAGTTCGCCAAGGTCCTGCCCAAGCGCAAGATCCTCTTCGGCTCGGATACGCCGCCGAATGAGCCGGGCATGTGGATCAACCTTCTGGAAGTCCTCTGCCACGAGCCGCCGCAGGGCCTCAACCTCGATGAGGATACGCTTGAGGACTACCTGGGCAACAACACCGCCCGCATGATCGGCCTTGAGCCGACCAAGCCGCCGGCAACCGTCGCGGAAGCCGAAGCGTACCTGCGCCGGCACGGCGTCGCGCTCGCCGCGTAAAATTGAACGGAGTGAACAATGATCATCGATACCCACCTTCACCCGACCAACCTCGTGGACGAGGCATGGCGCCATACGGGTTCGCCCTTCACGGGCGAGCGCATGCTCAAGCTGATGGACGGCCCCTACATGATCAACGGCAAGCCACGCCGGATCGACATGGGCTTCATCCAGCCGCCGCCGGGTAATACCGGCTACCGCGACGGCAATCGCAAGGGCCGCGACGGCATTCGCGACTACATGGCCTATTGCGCCGAGCTTTGCCAGACGTATCCGGACCGCTTCATCGGCAATTTCAACTACAACCCCCGCTGGGGGCCCGAAAACGGCGCGGCGGAGCTGGAATTCCACGTCAAGGAATACGGCTTCAAGATGCTGAAGCTACATGCCAACATGCACGGCTACCGTCCCGACCGCGCGCTCGACTGGCTGCGTCCGGCGATGAAAAAGTGCGCCGAACTCGGCGTGGTGGTGCTCATCCACACCGGCGACGGTCCCTATACGATCCCGACGATGTTCTACCCGATCATCCGCGAATTCCCGATGGTCAACTTCATCATCGGTCATTTCGGCGTCCAGACAGGCGGCAACTATTCGTTCGAGTCGTTCTGGATGGCGATGGATACGCCGAACGTCTATTGCGAGTCCGGCTGGTGCTTTCAGTCGCGCATCGTGGAGTTCGCCCAGCAGCTGCCGAAGAACAAGATCGTCTTCGGCACGGACAGCCCGCCCAACGATCCGGGCATGTGGCTGCGCGAACTGGAAGTGCTCTGCAAGGATCCGCCGCACGGCATCAACCTCTCCGAGGAAGATCTGGAAGGCTATCTCGGCAACAACATCGCCAAGCTCGTCGGCATCGACCCGTCGCCGCCGCCGCGCGACGTAAAGGACGCCCAGGCGCGCCTGAAGGACAGTTACGCCGGCGTCGATCGCGCCACCGGCAGGCATCTGGAATTCGCCTGATTTGAAGACGGCGGCGCCCGTTCGGGGCGCCGCCTCCCACCCGCAGCATCGAGGCCGAGACATGAGAGAGTATCACAAGCAAGACGTCCGCCGTTTTCTGGCCGATTACCGGGCGGAACACCCCGAGGATGTCATCACCATCGACCGGCCGGTCTCGGACGATCAGGACGCAACAGCGCTGATCTGGAATCTGGCCGACAAAGGTCAGCATCCGATGCTGCACCTCACCGATGTCAGCGGCATCGGCAGTCAGGTGATCTGCAATATCTTCGCCTCGCGCGATCGCATCGCCCGTCTTCTGGGCTCGACCGCCGAAAACCTGCATGAGGCCTATCAGGCGCGCTCCAACCGGCCATTCACGCCGGAGGTTCTGGAAAGTGGCCCGATCACCGAGGAAATCATCTCCGGCGACGCAGTCGATCTCCACGCGCTGCCGATGCTGAAGCACTTCGACACCGACCGGGCAAAATACATCACCAGCGGCATTATCATCGGCGAGCATCCGGAAACCGGCGCGGGCAATCTGAGCTATCACCGCGCGATGATCCACTCGAAGAATTCGCTGGCGACCTCGCTGCATTCGCGTGGCCATCTCTGGCGCCTGATGAACATGGCGAAAGAGAAGGGCGAGCGGATGCCCGTCGCCATGGTTATCGGCGGCCATCCGCTCTTCATGATCGCCGCCTCCGCCCGCCTTGCCTTCGGCGAGGACGAGCGCGACGTCGCCGGCGGCCTTATGGGCGAGCCCCTGCAGGTCGTGCGCACTCCAAAATACGGCATCCGCGTTCCCGCCCATGCGGAGATCGTGCTGGAGGGCGTGCTGGACCCCGAAGCCCATGTGGAGGAGGGGCCGTTCGGTGAGTTCACTGGCTATTCCTCGGATCGATCCACCAACAACCTCTTTACCGTCGAAACCGTGATGCGCCGGCGCGATGCCATCCTCGTCAGTGTGGCAGGCGGCAATTCGGCCGAACATCTCAACCTCGGCCGCGTACCCCGAGAAGCCGAAGTGGTGGAGAAGCTGAAGGCCCGCTTCCCTTCGATCACCGCCGTGCACTATCCATCCTCCGGCACCCATTTCCACGCCTATATCGCCATGAACCAGTCGCGCGAGGGCGAGGCGCGGCAGGTGATGCTCGGCCTTCTGGGCTGGGACCAGTACCTCAAGACCGTCGTGGTGGTAGACGCCGACGTCGACATCACCCGCGACAGCGAGGTGCTCTGGGCACTGGCCACCCATTTCCAGCCGCACAAGGATGTCGTGATCATCGAGGGCCTGCCGGGCAATGCGCTCGATCCATCGGCAAGCGGCATCGGCACGACGTCCCGCATGGGCCTCGATGCCACGCGCGGGCCGAATTTCCACGGCGTTCGCGCCCGCATCAGCGACGAGGCTTCTGCCCGTGCTGCGGCGCTCCTCAAAAGTGTGGTATAGGCGATGACGACGCGGCCAAGACGCATGATCGTCGGCATTTCTGGCGCTTCCGGCGTGGTCTACGGCAAGCGCATCCTCGAAGTGTTGCGCGACCTCGACATCGAAACGCACCTGATCATGTCGAGTGCCGCCTGCATCACGCTTGCGGCCGAGGCGGATTTTACCAAGCAGGATCTCGAAGCGCTGGCGACGGCCACCCATTCCAACAGGGATATCGGCGCGGTCTGCTCTTCTGGCTCCTACAAGACGCTCGGCATGATCGTCGCCCCCTGTTCGGTGAAGACGCTGGCCGAGATCGCCACCGGTACGACGAACAACCTGCTCTCCCGCGCGGCCGACGTGGTGCTGAAGGAGCGCCGGCGGCTCGTGCTGATGCTGCGCGAGACGCCGCTCCATCTCGGCCATATCCGCAATATGGCGCAGGTGACCGAAATGGGCGGCATCATCTATCCGCCCGTCCCGGCCTTCTACGCGGAACCCCAAAGCCTTGCCGACATGGTCGACCACACGGTCGGCCGCGTGCTCGACCTTTTTGACCTCGACCCCGGCATCGTACGCCGCTGGCAGGGAACGCAGGGAGCGACGGATTAGCATGATCGCACGCATCGCCCCCGGCCTGGACGCAATCGCGCAAGAACCCCGCGCCGCCTTTTTGTCCGACGATGCGAGCGAGATCCTGCACTTTGCCCTGCAATCTCTCGAAGCAGGCTACGGTGCCGCGCTCGTCACTCTCGTTGAAATCCGTGGGGGCGCCGCCCGCGCCATCGGCGCGCAGATGGCGGTGCGGGAAGATGGCCTCTATTGCGGCTTCGTCTCCGGCGGCTGCACCGAAGCCGCGGTGGCGGCCGAGGCCGTCATCGCCCTTCAAAAGGGCATGGACCGAAATCTTCGGCTCGGCGAAGGCTCGCCCTTCTTCGACATCGTTCTGCCTTGCGGCGGCGGCATCACGCTCGCCATCCACGTCGTCCGTTACGCTGAGGTGCTGCGCGACGTGCTCGCGGCTTTGCATCAACGCATGCCCGTTCGCCTGCGCTATCATGCCGGCGCGCAGACGCTCGCCTTCATGCCGGGCGAGGGGGCGGGCGGCTGGGAAGGGGATTGTTTTGTAAGGGCCTACCATCCGAGGCCGCGGCTTTTCGTCGGCGGCACGCCGATGGAGACCGGGGCCGTGGCGCGCGTTGCGGCCGCATCCGGCTATGAGGTAATCGTCGTCGAGCGTCGCGGCCCGATTTCCGCCGATCAGCTCGACCGGGATACGGCCGTTGCGATCCTGTACCATGACATTGACAACGAGCTGCCTCTGCTCGCCTGCGCGCTGGCGTCACCCGCCTTCTACATCGGCGCGCTCGGCAGCCGCCGGACCCATGCGAAGCGCTGCACAGTGCTGCGGCAGCTCGGTTACGGCGAGCCAGAGTTGGCCCGCATCAAGGCTCCGATCGGAGTTTTCGACAAGGCAAGGGAATCGAATTCACTTGCCCTTTCGATCGTTGCAGATGTCGCGCAATCGAGGTTGGAGCAGCATTAATCATGGGAATGTCCAGATGCTGCAGTAATCGCCAAGCCCAGCATCGCCGGCCTCATCCCCTGACCAGCGCGCGCTCATACGCCGCCTGCGGACGGAGGTGCGGATATACGCTGCGAGACTGCGGCCCCGTCGTTCATTGATCAGTATGGCAACCCGACATAATTTTCCGCCAACCCGGTCGCCGCCGCGCGGGAATGGGTGAGGTAGTCAAGTTCGGCCTCCTGGATTTTCTGGTCGAAGGCGTTGGTCCCGGGAAAGCGGTGCATCATCGTCGTCATCCACCAGGAGAAACGCACGGCCTTCCAGACGCGCGAAAGGGCGCGCGTGGAGTAAGCTTCGATGCCGGATAGCGAACGGTCCTGGTAATATTCGCAGAGACCCGCATAGAGGTAGTGAACATCGCTGGCGGCCAGATTGAGCCCTTTTGCGCCGGTCGGCGGCACGATATGGGCGGCGTCGCCGACGAGGAAGAGGCTGCCGAAACGCATCGGCTCGGCGACGAAGGAGCGAAGCGGCGCGATCGATTTTTCGAAGGAGACACCTGTCGCCAAGGCCTCGGCGTGATGGACAGGCAAACGCCGCCGCAACTCGTCGAAGAACCGGTCGTCGCTCCAGTCCTCAATTTTCTCATCCAGGGCACATTGCAGATAATAGCGGCTGCGGGTTTGCGAGCGCATCGAGCAGAGGGCAAAACCGCGCGGATGGTTGGCATAGATCAGTTCATGGCTGACCGGCGGTACATCGGCAAGTAGGCCGAGCCAGCCGAATGGGTAGACCTTTTCGAACGTGGTGATCGCCCTTTCCGGCACTGCCTTGCGGCTTATTCCATGAAAACCGTCGCAGCCGGCAATGAAGTCGCAATCGATGCGCTGGGTTACGCCGTTGGCCTCATAAGTGAGATAGGGCGATGGACCGTCGAAACCGTGCGGACAGACATTGACCGCGTCGTAGATCGTCATTGCGCCGGTTGCCTGGCGTTGTTCCATCAGGTCCCGCGTCAGTTCCGTCTGGCCGTAGATCATCACGCCCTTGCCGCCGGTCAGACCCTTGAGGTCGATCCTGTGGTCGCGCCCGTCGAAGGCGAGGGAGAAACCGTCATGCGGCAAGCCCTCGGTGTGCATCCGGACGCCCGCTCCGGCCGCGTCGATCAGTCCGGCCGTGCCCTGCTCGAGCACGCCGGCCCGCACCCGGCCGAGAATATGGTCCTTGCCCGCCCGATCGATGATAACGGCCTCGATCCCGGCCTTGGCAAGCAATTGCCCGAGCAGCAATCCAGATGGACCCGACCCGATGATGACGACCTGCGTGCGCATCTCTTCCTCCCGAAGCTTTGCATCGGCTTAGATGTCGCATCGCCGCGGGGTTCTCTCCATGGACATTGCCGCCAAGAAATTGCACAAATCGAACATCCTGAATTTGAGCAGAAAACCAATGCGCGCGATCCCGACATACGACCTTTACGGCGAGAAAGCCGGAGATTCTTCCGGCTTTTGGCTGCATTTCGAAACGATCCCATCGCGCAGCAGTTTGCACCATTGGGAGATCGGGCTGCATCGGCACGAGCAGTTCTTTCAAATTCTGTACATCGAAGCGGGTTCGGGCGACGCCATCTTTGGCGGCGAGGTCCACCCGATTGTCCCGCCTGCCGTCATCACCGTTCCTCCCTTTGCGCGCCACGGCTTCCGCTTTTCCAGGGATATAGATGGTTATGTCTTCACTATCCTGGCTTCGCATCTGAAGACGATGCCCGGGGATCACACCCGGCTTGGAGAATGGCTGGCCGATCCCCGGCTGACAGCGTTGCCGGAGGCGGACGTGGACAGTCCCTATGCCGTCACGACGCTGCACCGGCTGGCGGCGGAGACGGCTGCGCGGCGAGCCGGACCTGCGGATCTTTGCGAAGCGTATCTGACTGTGGCGCTGCGGTTGACCGCGCGCATTTCCGCCGGCCGGGACGACGAGGATGGCACGAGCGAAAACGAGCGACGTCTGGGCAGGCTGACGGGCCTGATACACCAGCATTTCCGTTCGCACAAACCATCGACATTCTATGCACGCGAACTCGGGGTGTCGCCGACCCACCTTAACCGCATCGTCAAGCAGCTTACCGGCCGCAATACCCAGATGCTGATCAACGGAAAGCTGGTCGACGAAGCCCAGCGGGAATTGCTTTTCACGCAGATCCCGGTTCAGGAAATCGGCTTTCGGCTGGGGTTTTCGGATCCCGCCTATTTCTCGCGCTTCTTTCTGACGCAAACGGGGCTTTCACCCCGTCAATGGCGGATGGCGCAGGGTCGGAAAGGCTGAACGCCAACGTTCACGCCGTTTGCGGCCATTGCAATAGGCGGGTATCCGGGCAAGTCGTGCGCGGCGGAAGCAGGTCTGCATAGGCCGTCCCGAGGACGCAAAGCTTGCGGCTGCTGGCTTGGCGCTTGGGCCCGGATTGACGTATTCGGCGCCGGATGCACAGATTGTCAAGAATTGGCCGGGTAGGAAACTGCCTGCCAGGCGCACGGCGGTTTCTTGCCTCCGCAATCGCATCGACATTTTCTTAAGGGGGGTTCCATGACCAAGGCCGCATCGACACTTCAGACCGTGACCACGCCGGCGGTGCTGGTCGATCTCGATATCGCCCGCCGCAACATCGACCGGTTCCAGGCGTATGCCGATGCGCATGGCCTGAAGGTTCGTCCGCATATCAAGACGCACAAGCTGCCGGCGGTCGCGGAGATGCAGTTGCGGGCCGGGGCGGCCGGTATCACCTGCCAGAAGGTGTCCGAAGCCGAGGCGATGGTGGCCGGCAGCGACAAGATCCGCGACGTTTTGATCACCTACAATATCCTCGGTGCCGAGAAGCTGGATCACCTCGCCGATCTGGCCCGCAAGGTGACGCTCAGCGTCGTCGCCGACAATGAAACGGTCATCGACGGCCTGTCGTCGAAATTCGCCTCGCAACCCGCACCCTTGAGCGTTCTGGTCGAATGCAACACCGGCGCCGACCGTTGCGGCGTGCCGACCCCGGAAGCCGCGGCAGCTCTTGCGCAGCGGATCGCAGCGGCGCCCGGTCTCGTCTTCGGTGGCCTGATGACCTATCCACCGGCCGATGGAGCGGCGGCCGTCGAATCCTTCATGACGCGCGCAAAGGCGTTCATCGAGGCCGCCGGCATCGCCGTTCCCGTCATCACGTCCGGCGGCACGCCGTCGATGATGAGCGCGGCCGAAGCGCCAGTCGCGACCGAATATCGCCCCGGAACCTATGTCTATAACGATCGGTCGCTGGTCTCGCGCGGTACCTGCGCATGGGACGACTGCGCGCTCACCGTGCTTGCAACCGTCGTTTCCGTGCCGGCAGCCAACCGCGCCATCATCGATGCCGGTTCCAAGGCCCTGACCTCCGATCTGCTTGGCCTTTCCGGCTACGGCCACGTCCTTGGCCGCGACGACATCACTATCGATCAGCTCTCAGAGGAACATGGCCGTCTCGTCAGCCAGGGGCCGATCAATCTCAAAGTCGGCGACAGGCTGCGCATCGTGCCCAATCACGCTTGCGTGGTTACCAACATGGTGGACGCCGTCAATATTCTCGAGCAGGGCGAAATATCAGCCATCTGGCCGGTCGTGGCACGCGGAAGGATCGTTTGACAGGCGCAGAACGCCTGCCACGTGGCGAGCGTATTGTCTGGCCAATTGCCGTTGTGTCTATCCTTTGGCCCGCAGTGCTGCGGTTATCGGCAGCCGCGTTGCCGCGATAGCGGGAAGTGCACCGCCCAGAATTCCGATGGCGAGGCCCAGCAGGCCGCTGGCCGTAAGCACATCGCCGGTAACGGTCAGCTGGAAGGCCATGCGGGCATTGTTGGCGCCGATCGTGCTGGCTTGCCAGCCGTTAAAGACGAGCCATGATGTGGCAAGTCCGAGGATGACGCCGATCCCCGCCAGCGTCACGGCCTCAACCCATGTGCCGGCAAAGGCGGACAGACGGCTAAAGCCAAGCGCGCGGACGGTGGCGATCTCGACCGTCCGATCGGAAACGGAACTCATCATCGTATTGAGCGCGCCCGCCGTGGCGCCTATTGCCATCAGCAATGCGACCGGCCAGCCGAACAACCGGATCAGACTGGCCGTTCGCCCGGACTGGGCGGCGTAAAGGGAGGCTTCGGAAAGCGCGGCCAGAGGTGTTTCCGTAATCGTGGAAAGCCTATCCTGCAACCGCTTCAGGGAGTCTGGACCGGTCAGCCGCAGCCGGAGGCTCTGTACCTGACCTTGCCGGTCGAAGGCCGCGCGCACGGTATCAAGATCGCCCCAGAGTTCCGATTCAAAGGCGCTGCCATGGGCGGAGAAATGTCCCACTACCGTCCAGTCGACCGCGCCGAGGCGGATGGTCCCGCCGGCCCGCAGATCAAACTCGCCGGCGAGGCGATCGCCAACCACGATCTCGCGGGAGCCGGGTGTGAAGAACCGCCCCTGCGACAGGGTTACTCCTTCGCGGATCGACGGGCCTGCCGCCTCCATGCCGCGCAAGGCCAGCGTCCGGGGCAAGCCATCGGCTGCTTGGCGAACGTCGACGGGCACGACGATTTCACGGGAGGAGACAAGCTTGCCGCCCGGATCGCGGGCGACGCCGATGTCTCCGGCCGTGGCGGCTATGGTGCGCGAGACCGGGGCCGGGATGTCCGAGCCCCCTTCCTGATTGGTCCCGCCGCCGAGCACGACGGCGACCAGGGGCGAGCCTGCACTGGCGAGCGTTGTTTCGAAACCTTTCGCCATTGCGAGAAATCCTGCGAGGACACAAACGACAAGGGCAACTGACAGGGCCATCGAGACCGAAATTGCAAGACGACGCCGCAGACTGAAAAGATTGGCGCGGATCATCACGCCTGCTTGCTGGAATTGAGAGGACATCGACATTACCTCGCTTTGAAAGCGTTGATGATGGGTGTGCGCATGGCACGGAGGGCCGGCAAAGCGCCGGTGGCAAGACCAAGGGCCGCAAGGATCGCGAGCGCCTTGGCAAAGACGAGCGGCGAGAAGACCAGGCCCAGGGCGGGCCCGGCAAAGACGGTGGCGAGTTTGGTCAATGCCAGGCCGTAACCGCCACCGATGGCAAAGACGAACAGGGTCTCGCCAAGGATCAGCACCATGATCCTCACCCGCGAGAAGCCGAGCGTCTTCAGTACGCCGATCTCGAACAGGCGCTCACGCACCGCAAACACCATCGTGTTGACGACGATCATCAGCAGGGTGACGAAGGCCGCACCGGTGACGAGATTGACGATCGTGCCGATATCGGCATATTGGCGCAGGAAAGCTTCCAGGAACTGCTTTTCCGATTGCGTTCGCGTCGGGGTTGCCGAGTTGGCGAACATCAGGTCGATACGGGCAGCGAGTTCACCCGGCACGGCTGTGGCCTGCGGACGGACAATGAAGGCATCGACCGTATCTTTCCCTCTTGCCCGTACAGCGTTGACGTAGTCGTAGCGGGCAATCATGAAGTAGGTATCGGTTGAGGCATTTTCGCCCTCGAAGATGCCGGCAATCTCGAAGCGCCAGTTCCGGCTGCCGTCCTGGCTTGCGGTGTCGAAGGCGGTGACGGATATACGCTGACCGGCTGTCCATCCTTGTGCGTCGGCCAGCGCCCGGCCGACCAGAACGTTTTCACGCGCCTGACCGATGTCATGAATGATCTTCGCCGTCAGACCGAGTTCCTTGCCATTCACGGCCATCAGCAGGCCGGGATCGGCGGCGCTCACTGCCACGACGTTCTTTTCCACCTCTACAAAACCGCGCATCCGGGTCATGTAGCCGACCGCGGCGACATCGGGGTCGGCGGCAATCCTGAGCATCGAGGCCATCGGCAGAGGCTGTGTTCGCCCCGCAGCGCTCATAACCCCGAGCAAATCATCGCTGGCGCCAGACGTTCCTTGCGCGCCGGCAAGAAAGCTCGCCGTCAGGCCGTAGATCAGGAAGGCCACCGCTATGCAGACCATAAGAAGCAGTGTCCGCAGCGGCTTTCGCCACGCATTCTTTCGCGCAAGATCGAAGAAGGTCATCAGGCAGCCCTCTTTTCTTCGACGAAATCGCCCTTGTCGAGATGCAGCGTCCGTTTGGCGTGGAGTGCGGCCTGTGGGTCATGCGTCACCATGACGATGGTCTTTTCCAGCTGACGGTTGAGGAAGCGCAGCATGTCGAGGATCTCGTCGGCGGACTTGCGATCGAGATCGCCGGTCGGCTCGTCGCAGAGCAGCAGGCCGGGGTCGGAAACAATGGCACGGGCGATGCCGACACGCTGTTGCTGGCCTCCGGACATGACGGCGGGATACTGCCTCTCCCTGCCGGCAAGCCCGACCAGATCGAGGACCCGTTCAACCCTGATGCGCCGCTCCCGGCGCGACAACGGTTTCAGCAGCAGCGGCAGTTCGACATTTTCCGCGGCGGTGAGCATGGGCAAAAGATTATAGAACTGGAAGACAATGCCCATATGGTGCGCCCGCCAGGAGGACCGTGCCGCCTCACCCATCTGATCGAGGTGACATGCGCCGATACGCAGGCTTCCGGCATCGGGCCGGTCGATGCCGGCCAGCATGTTGAGCAATGTCGATTTGCCCGATCCGGATGGCCCCATGACGGCGACGAAATCGCCGCGGGGAATGGAGAGATCGAGACCGGAGAAGATCGGGATGGCCTGGCCGCCGATGCTGTATGCTTTGCTGATTCCCCTGAGCGCTATGTAGGGTTCCTGAGCGATATCGTGTGTCATTGCGTGTTGCCTCCAATGTTGTCGGTCTGGTCGATGAGAGGGATGCGGATACGGGCGGCCATATTCGGCCGGATGCCGGAGGGCGGCGCGGGGAGGGACAGGCGCAGGGCGACGGTTCCTTTCTCCGCGGTGATGACCGGTGCCAACCGCAAAATCGTGACGGCGAAAGGCTGGTCGGGAAAGCCGTCGAGGACCGCCTCGCCCTGAAGCCCCGGCCGGAGTGAAGCAATGCTGGTTTCCGCGACATCGGCGTCGATCACCAGGCTTGCCGTATCGATGATCGTCATCAGGCTTTGGCCTTCGCGCACGCTGTCGGAACGCGCCAGCACGGTATCGCCGGCATGGGCGCCGAGATGCGTGACGGTGCCGGCAAAGGGCGCACGAACGGTCAGTTCGGCAACCTGTTCCACGGCGATACGGATGGCGAGATCGGCGCGCGCAAGGTCCTGCCTTGATTGGGCAAGCGCGTTCGCGGCGCGATCGGTGGCTGTGCGCGCCTCTTCGAGTGCCTGATCGGATGTGGCATTCTTGGCAGCCAGGGTCAGCGTGCGGTCCAGCGAGGCGCGGGCCTGTGCAAGATCAATGGTCCGGCCGGCGAGGACCAGTTCTGCTGCGGTTTTTCCCGCTTTCGCCTGATCGAGCGCGAAGCGGGCGCCGGCATCCTCGAGCATGGCCAGGGCCTGGCCTTTTTGAACGCGGTCGCCGATATCCACCGCGATCTGCGTGATCCTGCCCTCATACTTGGAGAAGACTATCGTCGCATGCGGAGCGATCACGAACCCGGAGCCGGTCAGCTCGCGCGCCGCCGGAACCGGATTGTCAAGAGTATCTTGCCCGGTATTCCTGGCGCCTGGATGCACCCCCGCTTCTTTTGATGAGGAAACCGTTTCCGCTGACTCGGGCAGGGCCAAAACGGCGGTCTGGATGGTGCGGGCTATCTCCGGCCGGGAGAAAACAAGCCCGCCGATGGCGGCCAATGCCAGGACCGAGAGGCAGCCGGGAAAGGCGAGACGCCGCAGCGTCCGCTTCTGCAGCCCGGTGTTGTCAGGAGCAGGCTCGAACGACAGGGACTTCAGGGTCTCGGCGAGGTTGCGGTCGTGTTCGGTGCGAATGTCGAGATGTGTGTTCATGCAGCCAGCATGGCCGGCTGAAGTAGAAACGAGACCTCAAACGCGTTTGCGGCCGTCCTCGATCGCGATCAAGGACGGGTTTGCGTTGCGGTCTCGCCATTCGAGCGGTGTCATATCGGTGACGCGGCGGAACTCGCGGTTGAAGTTGGATTTGGTCTGGAAGCCAACCTGGAACATGATTTCCGTCACGGGGCGATCCGTTGTTGCCAACTGGCTGCAGGCCTCCGCGATCCGGTGCTCGTTGACATATTGCGAGACGTTCTTGCCCGTCGCGCGATTGATGGCCGTCGAAATCTGCCGCGCAGGGATTCCGAGTTTGCGGGCCAGCCGGTCGAGGTTGAGATCGGCATCATGGTAGACGCGCTTCGTTTCCATCAATGCCTGGATTGCGGCCATCGTTTCCCTGTCCTCATTCCTATGCTCATCCTTGGCCTGTTGCGGCTGCGGGCCGGTATCGGCCGGGCTTGAGGGAGTATGGCTTCGGCTGGCGGAAGCAGCCGCGATCGACAGCACGGCCAGCGCCGCAAGATTTCCGGTCATGATCACCGGCCGGGTATATTCGCCCTGGGTCCATGCGAGGTCGAGAGCAACGAACGTATCGACCGAAGCCGAAAGCAGCAGTGCACAGGCGGCGAAGAGAATAGCGCGATAGGCCGGGGCTGCCCCATCGAAAGGCGCAAGGCGCAGAGCATCCGTTCCCGCTCGCATCAAGCGCAGGATTGCCACAGCATAACCAACGAAAATCAGCACGAGCGCCGCATCGATGGCGTCCCTCCAAACGGCGACCAGTATGGCGACGACAATTGCGGGAACTGCATGCAGCCCGATCCGCATGCGCAAGGACAGGCTGCTTTCCCGTACGAGCCGCGCAACCCCGGTATAGGCGAGCGGCGGTACTGCCGCCGCAAGTACCGGCATGATATACATCACGTTTTCAATGGCATAACCCCAACGCAGACCGGACAGAAGCGACTGAAAGGCGCTCAGCAGGATGAGTGCGAGAAATGGTACATTTGGCGTCGCGTCCTGGTCTCGCTTGAGAACGATGACGAACAAGAGGATCAAAAGGATTGCGACGACGACGGGCAGGGGGACAAACAGCATCAAGGGTCCATGTCGAGAATGGCGATTGGGATCGAGCAGGTCATCATGGGCCAATGGGCATCACTTCGCGACCTTGATCGTGTTTCAGGTCCAAAAATATTGCGTGGGCGCCGGTCGTGTTATGCGGCTGAGGCTTTGAAAAACGGGGTTCTTCGGCTTCCCGGCCTTCCTCTGCGACGACGGGATCGACTGGGGACGGGACGATATGCCCTTGCTGGAGCGCCACGTCGCAATCGATAAACTTGAGGCCGGTTCCAACCCTTTTAGACCGCGTTTGCCATCGTGGATTGCCGGCGGAATAACCCATGCGCTCGTCGCATGGCCGATGTGAAGACTTGTCACTTTTGCAGGCAGACGGAGGCGACTATATTCCACTCATCGAAACGACGTTGGACCTGAAGCAAGGTTGCCGGCGTCACAGAGACCTCACGAAAGGGGATCATCATGAACGTCGCACGCTCCTTCAACACCTGGCGCAAGTATCGTCAAACCATCACTGAACTTGGCCGCATGACCAACCGCGAACTGAACGATATCGGCATCGATCGCGCCGACATTGGCAGCATTGCCCGCGCTTCGGCCGCTCGCTAAGCGCCCAAAGCCGCCTGGATTTCGATTGCATGACGCCCGCCGATGACGCGGGCGTTTTTTGTTTGACCGGGTGCCTGCCATCGATATGCCTTCCGGCAGCTGCCGACGTTAATTCAGGTTTGCAATTTCTGCATAGCTGCACTGCAGCATAATGCCTATGAAATGCCCCGGATTGGCGTATGATAATTTTCATCGAAGCAATGCACCTCCTCCCGCAGAGCTTCGTGTTTCAGACGGCCCACTCCTCCTCCCAAGGGGCGTCTGAAGGAACAGCGGCACTCCTCCTCCCAGTCGCTGTTCGGTTCTTTTCGAAAAGCCTGCCGCACCTCCTCCCGCGGCAGGCTTTTTCGTTTTGGACCTATGTCCGGCAAATTTCCAAAATTAAAACGCCGGCGCCGTCTGGGATTCTGCCTGCGAACGCTCCATGTTGCCGGCAGCACGGTTCGCCGTTGCCTGGAATCATCAGGGAGAATCGCCATGGAATATCGCCGTCTTGGAAAATCGGGGCTGAAGGTCAGCGAATTTTCGTTCGGATCCTGGGTTACGTTCGGCAAACAGGTCGATGGCGGCGACGCGGTCACGCTCATGGCACATGCCTATGACAACGGCGTCAATTTCTTCGACAATGCCGAGGGTTATGAGAGCGGAAATTCCGAAGTCGTCATGGGCAGCGCCCTGAAGACGCTCGGCTGGAGCCGGGACAGCTTCATCGTTTCCAGCAAGGTGTTCTGGGGCGGCGAGAAACCGACGCAGAGGGGCCTGTCACGCAAGCACGTCACCGATGCTGCTCATGCTGCGCTCAAGCGCTTGCAGGTGGAGTATCTCGACCTCTATTTCTGCCATCGCCCCGACATCGATACACCGATCGAGGAAACGGTCCGGGCCATGCACGACCTCGTTGCCCAGGGCAAGATTCTCTATTGGGGCACATCGGAATGGTCCGCCCAGCAGCTGACCGAGGCCTATGCGGTGGCTCGCGATCTCAGGATCACCCCTCCGACGATGGAACAGCCGCAATACAATCTTTTCGAACGACAGAAGGTCGAAGGCGACTACCTGCCGCTTTACGATCTGATGGGCCTGGGCACGACGATCTGGTCGCCGCTTGCCTCCGGCATTCTCACCGGAAAGTACAACAAGGGCATTCCGAATGACGGCCGCCTGAATCTGCCCGGTTACGAGTGGCTGAAGGAAAAATGGTCAAGCGAGGCGGGGCGCACCCAGCTTGCGAGGGTGGCGGAATTGGCGGGTCTCGCAGAAGAGGTCGGTCTGTCGATGACCCACCTCGCGCTGCTCTGGTGCCTTTCCAACCATCACGTATCGACGGTCATCCTCGGTGCGTCGCGCCTGAGCCAGCTGGAAGACAACCTTGGGGCTCTGGCCCACAAGGACAAGCTCACCCCGGACGTGCTTGCCCGCATCGAAACCATCCTTGGAAACAAGCCGGCTGCTGCCCAGCGTTTCTGACGCCATGGAATCGCGCTACCCGGCACACTTTCCGCCGGGTAGCGCTGAAACGGCTATCAGTTGCGCGTTCGCACCGCGTCCGCCAGCGTGCGGCAGGCGGCAGGCAGATCGGCTTTTTCCCTCAAAAGGGCGCCACCGATCAGGTACATCACGGTGTCACCATATCCGTCGCGCATTTCCGGCAGCCGTGCGAATGTCATCCCGCCGCCGGGAGCCGGCAGGATCGGCCTGAGCCCGCCGAAATCCACTGTGCAGCCATCCACGATCGACAGGCACTCGTCGCGCGAGAAGCTGAACCGTCCGCCGAAATTCGGGTAGATCACGGCGTCCACTCCCATCAGCCGCTGCAGGAGGCCGTAGAAGAAGCGATGCGAAAAACCGGTGGTGGGCGTGATGACGTTGGTTCCACCGAAGGTCGGGTGCGAGACGATCGGCAGGGCGAAGTTCGGGTCGGCGGCCAAGGCCCGCGAAACATCGAAGCCGGTCAGCGACGGGGCCAGCATGACGCCGCCAGCCCCCATCTCCTTGGCCATCCAGGCGCGCTCGAAGATCTGATCGGACGGGCCGGTAATGTTTGGGACATAGGAGGTGGCAAAACCGGTCTTCGCATTGGCATCGCCGATGGCGTCGGTGCAGGCTTTCAAGCGCTCGGCGAAGGGTGATGTTTTTTGGTTCGCCAGACCATGGTCGTCCTTCACATAGTCCATCCCTCCAAGCGCGAACTGATGCGCAAGCCCGGCAAGCTCGGCGGTGGAGAGGCCGACAGGCTTGATGGCCGACATCAGGATGGGGCCGTGGCTGACGCCGGAGCGCTCCCGTATCCCCTGCGTGCCGAAGCGAGGCCCGGGGAACAGGTCTTCGATGCCAGGCGACAGTGTCATCGTCTCGACGCGGGTATCGCGGCGGATCGACGAGTTGCCAAAGACGATGTTCAGAAACTGCAGGAAATCATCGCCGATATCGTCTTCGCTATAGGAGATTTCGGCGAGGAAACCGCCCCGCGCATCATCGCCCGGCAGTACCGCTTCGATCCGCCCAAGGATTTCGTCCTCGATGTAACCGGCCGGCACGATGTCGCGCGGGATCTCCACCGTCTGCTCGACAGCGATTTCCAGCGCGCGGGCATGCGCTTCCGCCTCCGTTGCCACGCCGATCCAATAGGTCACCGAAAAACGAGCCATTACAGAGCCTCCGCCTTCTGGGCCGAATGCACGGTGTCGATCCGCACGGCTTCGAGTTCGGCGTCGTCGATATCGAGATCCTTGCCGAGAAGCTGGCTGATGGCAGAGACGAGCGCACTGGCGTCGAGCCCGTATTTCTTCATCAGGTACGGCTTGGACGCACCATGCGCGAACGTATCCTGCAGGCCGAGACGCCGCAGTTTGACGCCAAGCCCTTCCTCCGCCAGGATCTCCGCCACCAGCGAGCCGAGGCCGCCATTGATGGTGTGGTTCTCCAGTGTCACGACGCCCTTCTTGCCGCGCGCCGCCCTGATCAGGCCGTCACGATCAAACGGTTTCAGGGTCGAGACATGCAGGTGGTGGATGCCGACGCCACGGGCCTTCAATGGTTGGGCGGCACGTAATGCCTCTTCCGTGCAAACACCGGCGGTCACCACCAGCACGTCTTCGCCTTCGCTCAGTGTCCGCAGCTTGTTGAATTCGAACGGGGTCGAAAACAGCCTTGGCACCTCGCCGCGCAGCACGCGGACATAGACCGGACCGTCGATACTGTCGGCAACCTCAAGTACCGTTTCGACTTCGGTGGCATCGCCGCATTCGAGGATCGTCATGTTCGGGATGGCGCGCATCACCGAGATATCCTCGATCGCCTGATGGGTGATGCCGCCCGGCGTGGTGATGCCCGGCAGGAAGCCCATCAGCCGAACCTTGCGGTTGGAATAGGCGATCGAATTGATCAACTGGTCATAGGGGCGGCGATAAAGGAACACCGAGAACGTATGCAGGAACGGCCGGAAGCCCTGCATGGCGAGCCCGCCGGCAAAGGACAGCATGTTCTGTTCGGCCATGCCGAGCGACAGGAACTGGTCCGGGTGCCGGTCGCGGAAACCATCGACCTCGCAGGACGAGGTAAGGTCGGCCGATAGGCAGAGGATCTCCGGTCGGGCGGATGCGAAGGTCTCGAAAGCCTTGGCATAGGGGCGGTTGATGATATCGACCATGATCAGGCCCTCGCAATTTCGGCTTCATCGACACCGAGTTCGGCAGCGATGGCGGTCTGCATTTCCCGGCGTTCGTCAGCCGATTTAAAGCGGACGTAATGGAGACGGGGAAAACGTTTCTTCAGAAACTCCATGCCCTGATAGGGCGAAGTGTTGGCAAGGATGATCAGCGGCTTGCCGGGCTCGGCGCGGTCGGCAGCCTCGCGCATGGCATTGAGGTCATGGCCGTCGATCGAGCGGCAGGTGACGCCGAAGGAGGCGACGCGGGCAGCAAGGTCTCCAAGGTCAAGCACCGACGACATCGCGCCGTCGCATTGCTGACGGTTGACATCGACGATGACGCGGATGTTGTCGATGCCATGATACGCCATCGCCGCCAGGCATTCCCAGGTCTGTCCCTCCTGGAACTCGCCGTCCGACATGTAGACCCAGACCTTGCCGGGTTCGCCCTTGCGCTTGCGGGCGAAGGCAATGCCCGCGGCCATCGAAAGCCCCTGCGCCAGCGAGCCGGTGGTCACTTCCATGCCAGGACTATGTTCGGCGCCAATCATCTCGACGGAGCCACCATCTACGTTGAAGTGATCGAGCGCATGTTCGTCCATGCGGCCGACCTGGATCAGCGCCGAATAGATCACCAGGGCGTAATGCGCAGGCGAAATGATCAGCCGGTCGAATTCGGGAGCAAACGGCCCGTGATAACCGGCACCGGTAAAGGCATCCGGATTGGTCGCTGACGGCACGCCACCGAAAGGCAACGGCACCTTCGGCAAGGTTGGTTCGCCGAGCGTCAGCGCCTCGTTGTAAAGAAAGGCGAGGCTTTCGGCGGACGAACAGGCCTGGCTCAGATAGCCGCCATTGTTGCGCATGGTGTGCAGGAAAACACGCTTGCGAATGCCCGCTGCGACATCCTCGGTGGTTTGTTGGTTGGACAGGCTCATGACACTCAGCTCCGTTCCGGAAACAGGGCTTTCAGCCCTTGAGACGAGGCATCGGCGATGCCGCGCTCGGTGATCAGTCCCGTAATCAGCCGCGCCGGCGTGACATCGAAAGCGGGGTTGGCGGCAGGGCTGCCTTCCGGCGAAATACGCACCGTGGCAATCGAGCCATCCGCCGCGCGGCCCTGCACGAAGGTGACTTCATCGCTGTTACGTTCCTCGATCGGGATCTCCTTGACCCCGTCATGCACCGTCCAGTCGATGGTCGGCGAGGGCAGGGCAACGTAGAAGGGCACGCCATTGTCCTTGGCGGCGAGCGCCTTCAGATAGGTACCGATCTTGTTGCAGACATCGCCATCGGCGGTGGTTCGGTCCGTTCCGACGATGACCATGTCTATCTGGCCATGCTGCATGAGGTGCCCGCCGGCATTGTCGACGATCAGCGTATGCGGCACGCCGTGACCGTTCAGCTCCCAGGCTGTCAGCTGTGCGCCCTGATTACGCGGGCGGGTCTCGTCCACGTAAACATGGACTAGGATACCGGCTTCGGCCGCCATGTAGATTGGTGCGGTGGCCGTGCCGTAGTCGACGGTTGCCAGCCAGCCGGCATTGCAATGGGTGAGTATATTGACGGGCTCGCCCGGTTTCTTGCGAGCGGCGATCTCGCGGATGACCTTCAGGCCATTGGCGCCGATGCTGCGGTTGAGCTGCACGTCCTCCTCGGCGATTTCGGCCGCACGCTTATAGGCCGCAGTGGCGCGTTCGGACACCGGCAGCTTCCGCAAGCCGTTGCGCATTTCATCCAGCGCCCAGCGCAGGTTGATCGCGGTCGGCCGGGTTTCGTGCAGAACGTCCCAGACTGCATCGAGTGCGGCATCACTGGCGTCGTCGCGCATGGCGATGGCGACGCCATAGGCAGCGGTGACGCCGATCAGTGGCGCACCGCGCACCCACATGTCACGGATGGCGACGGCGACATCATCGACGGTTTTCAGGGTAACGACCCGGAACTCGTGCGGCAGCCAGCGCTGGTCGATGATATCGACGGACCGGCCATCCTCGTTCAGCCAGATGGTATGGTAGTGGCGATCTCCGACGTTCAAATGAGTGGCTCCTTCTCGAGGCGTTCCGCAAGCGCATTGATCTCGGCAATGCTGTGGATGCGGCGCCGATTGACGGCTAGATGGCGCCCGAGCTTGAGCGCCTTGGTTTCGCAACGGGCCCGGACATCCGGGTCTTCGATGGTTTCGAAATCGGCATTGTGGGCAAGGCCGAGAATGCGGCGGTGCATCTCGATGCCGGCAAAGCCAAGCATGTCGGTCCACAATGTATGCAGCACCTCATTCAGCGCCTGCTCCGATCCGAGGTGATCGCCCTGGTCCTCGAACAAGGTGCGCTGGTAAAGGATGCCGGTGCGCTCTGTGCGCCAGAGATGCGAGAATTCGGCGCGAAACGTTTCCCAGACCTCGACGATAACGCCGAGAAGGTAGCCCCGCATGTCTTCGCGGCTACCGTCCTGTTCGTGACCGGATTGCGAAAAATAGCTCATCCAGAAGTTCGACAGCAGCATGCCGACATCGATCGCCATCGGACCGTAGAAGGCGAATTCCGGATCGATGACTTTCGTTTCCGTGTCGGTGACCATGACCGAGCCGGTGTGCAGGTCGCCATGCAGCAGTGTTTCGGCATTGGCGGTAAAGAGGTGCTTCAGCCGTTGCGCCTCGACCTTGAGATCGCGGTCGGCGCGCAGTTCCGCAACGATCCCGTCAAGCTGGGGCGTGGTGAAATGATTGAGCTTGGCGTCGAAGTAAGGATCAGAGAAAACCAGGTTTTCGGTGATATCACAAAGCTCGACATTATCGGCAAACAGCGCCAGGTCTTCCTTGCGCCTGCGCGTTTCCATGGAGAGATCGGAGCCGCGAAAAAGCGTGCGGGCGAGGAACAGGCCAAGGTCGCGGCCGATCTTCGGCAATTGCCGTCCATCGATCAGTGCCCGGCGCAGGATCACGTGCGGCGTCAGGAATTCCATGACGATGATTGCCTGTTCGCGGTCGAAATAAAGTACCTCCGGTACCATGCCCGGATCGCGCTCCGCCTCGCGCTTCAGCGCATGATATTCGAAGTAGGAGCGCTTGAGCGGCAGCGGCCAGCTCTCGCCGACAAGGCGCACATAGGGCAACGCTTGCTTGACGACAGCGCTGCCGGTCTGCCCTTCGACGATGAAGACAAGATTGAGATTACCGTCGCCGACTTCACGCACCTTCCAGTGCTGACTATCCGCACCGATCCTGCCTGCCAAGGCTGCGTTGCTGCCCAGCCGCAGCGGCAAGGTCTCGGGCGTCAGCGCTTCGAAATTGTTCGTAGTCATGATTCCTCCTCGCCGTCGGAGCGGCGTGTCAGGCGAAAAAACGCCCGGCACCCTCCTCGTTCCGCTCCCGGCATAATGCGTCTCCACACGCATTCACGCCGTCCTTTCTCTTTTGGTAAGCCACCATTCTGTCAAATGTCAATGGGCTTGACATTTGATTAGATGACGTCCTAGCATGATAGTCAGGGAGGAGCAGATGATACAGGAACACGTTTTCCGTATTGAGGGTCTGCGCAAATCATTTGGTCCGATCCAGGTGCTGGGTGGGGTCGATCTGACTTTGCGCGCCGGGGCCGTGACCGTGCTGATGGGCGCAAACGGGGCAGGAAAATCGACACTCGTAAGGATCGTCAGCGGCGTCTATGGACGTGACGCAGGCACTATCACGCTTGCCGGCCAGCCCTATGCGCCGGTCACGCCCGCCGATGCCATGCGTGCCGGTGTCGTCACCGTGCACCAGAATATCAATGATGGTGTCGTTGCCGATCTCGACGTCGCCACCAACCTGACGCTCGACCGTCTGAACGGTCGCGGCGCTCACTTGATTTTCAACCCCCGCCGTATCTGGCGCGAAGCCCGGGCCGTCGCCGATCGCATGGGGCTGGCCATCGATCTCAATGCCACAGTCGCCGATCTATCCTTGGCCGACCGGCAGATGGTGTCGATTGCCCGCGCCATGGCGCATGAACCCAAGGTGCTCATTCTCGACGAGCCGACATCGTCGCTGTCGAGCGCGGAAGCTGACCGGCTGTTTGAGCTGGTCGACCGGTTGCGCGCCCGCGGCGTTGCGATCCTCTATATTTCACATCGCATGTCCGACATCCGCCGGCTTGCCGACAGCATTGTCTCGTTGCGGGACGGCCGCATTGCCGGGCTATTTGAAGGCGAAAACCTCGATTACGAGGGGGCGGTCAACGCCATGCTCGGCCAGAAGATCAGCCTCAGCAACATCGTCGTCCGCGACGGTACGGCCCCGGTGTTCAAGGCGGAAAATCTCACCATTGCGCGGGGTGCGAAACCGTTTTCGATGACGCTGGGCGATGGCGAAGTGGTGGCGATCACCGGCCTTGTCGGTGTCGGCAAGACGGCGCTGGCCGAGACCCTGTTCGGCGCCCGTGTCCCGGTGTCCGGATCTATGACGCTTGACGGCCGCGCCTATGCGCCGAAAACGACCCGTGCGGCGATCGACCAGGGCGTCTTCCTGGTTGCCAAGGATCGGGGCGACAGCGGCATCGTTCCGGATTTCAACATTTACGAGAATGTCAGCCTGCCGTTTTTGAAACGGATCTCGAAATTCGGCATTTCCAACCGCCGGACTGAGCGGGCGCAGGCGCGCCAGCAGATTTCGGCGCTCGGCATCGTCTGCCGGAGCGAGCGCGACGAGATGAACACACTATCGGGCGGCAATCAGCAGAAGGTCATGGTCGGCCGGTGGCTCAGCCAGGCGTCGCGCCTGCTCATTCTCGACGAGCCGTTCCAGGGCGTGGATATTTCCGCGCGCCGGGATATCGCCGCGAAACTGCGGGCCTCCGCCTTGGGCCGCGCAACAATCGTTTTCCTGACTGAACTCGACGAAGCCTTCGAGATTGCCGACCGCATTCTGGTGATGTCGGAACACACGCTGGTCGGCGAGCACCGCAACGCCGACGTCAATGTCGACAGACTTCTGGCCGAAATTGCCGGCCAACATGAAATGGTACCCTTACATGAGCATTGAACAGACGACTGCCAGTCCATCCACCCACAAAACCGCACCGGCGGCGGCAACGCTGACACCGCGCGAACTTGCCATCAAATACGGCTTCATCACGCTGCTGTTCGGCATGATCCTGTATTTCTGCATCATGACCAGCGGCTTTGCCTCGCCGCAAAGTGCCGTCTTCATCTTCCAGTCCGTATCGATCACCGGCATCCTGGCGCTCGGGGTGACCGCCACATTGGTGGTCGGCGGCTTCGATCTGTCGATCGGGTCGGTCGCTACCACGGCAATGATGGCGTCGTCCTATGTCATGGTGGTAATGGGCGGCGACGCGCTGACGGCAACGCTTGTCTGCCTTGCCATCGGCGTCATCGTTGGCCTGATCAATGGTTTTCTGATCGTCTACATGCGCGTGCCGGACCTTCTGGCGACGCTCGGCATGATGTTCCTGCTGGTCGGCCTACAGCGTATCCCCACCGAAGGCCGTTCGATCGCCACCGGCATGAGCATGCCGGATGGTTCGACCGCCACAGGCACCTTCAGCCCCGCTTTCCTGGCGCTTGGCCGTCACCGCTTCGATTTCGTCCTGCCCAATCTGGTACCGGTCTCGGTGGTGGTGCTGATCGTGCTTGCCATCCTCATCTGGTTCTTCCTGGAGTATACCCGCTTTGGCCGGATGATGTATGCGGTGGGGTCCAACGAGCGGGCGGCCGGGCTCGCGGGCGCGCCCGTCAATGCCTACAAGATCTGGGCCTATATCATCTCCGGCGTCTTTGCCTCGATCGGCGGCATTCTGCTCGCCGCCCGGCTCGGGCGCGGCGATATCGCGTCGGGGAACAATCTTCTGCTGGATTCGGTCGCCGCTGCGCTGATCGGCTTTGCCGTGCTCGGCGCAGCCAAGCCAAATGCGTTCGGCACCGCCATAGGCGCGCTGTTCGTCGGCGTGCTGTTGCAAGGGCTGACGATGATGAACGCGCCTTATTACACCCAGGACTTCGTCAAGGGCTTCGTGCTCGTCATCGCCCTGGTGTTCACCTTTGCGCTCTCGAGGAGGGGCAAACGCTAGGGAGCGCAAAGCTCCGTGCGGGACTGCAAATCAAATAACAAGTCTAATGTGGAGGAGACCCTTATGACTTTTACGCGGAGAACTTTTTCAAAGCTCACGCTTGGAATGCTGGCTGCAACGACGCTGGGAGGCGTGTCGTTTGCTGCCGATATGCCGGCACCGTTCGACAAGCCCGGTGACGTCAAGATTGCCCTGGTGCGCTACCTGTCGACCGGCGACTTCTTCCAGTCCTATCTGTCGGGCGTGGAATCGCAGGCCAAGGCGCTCGGCGTCGATCTGCGCGTGCTAGACAGCCGCCAGGACGCCGCCCTGCAGGCCGACATGGTCGATCAGGCCATCGCGCTTGGCGTCCAGGGCATCATCATCCAGCACGGCCTGACGGAATCGATGAAGGAAGCGGCACAGCGCGCCGTTGATGCCGGCATCAAGGTCGTCGCCTTCGACGTCAATGTCGAGAACGACAAGATCCCGCAGGTCGAACAGTCCGACCGCGACCTCGCTCGCCTGGCTCTGGAACAGGCCGTCAAGGACAATGGCGAAAGCTGGAAGGCCGGTTACGTCTACGTCGCCGGCATCGCGCCGCTCGACCGCCGCGACGAGACCTGGAAGGAGTTCAAGAAGAAATATTCGGGCATCAACGAAGCCGCGATGTTCGGCACCATGGACAACCCGATAGCCAATTCCGTCGCCAACCAGGCCCGTTCGGTCATCTCCGCCAATCCGGACATCACCGTTATGTTCGCGCCTTACGATGAATTCGCCAAGGGCGTGAAGATCGCCGTCGACGAAGCCGGCATGTCGTCCAGCGTCAAGATCTACTCGGCCGATATCTCGACTTCGGATATCGCCGCGATGCGCGAGCCGGAGAGCGCCTGGGCAGCAACAGCCGCCACCAATCCAGCCGTCGTCGGCCAGGTGTCCGTCCGTACGCTGGCTATGATGCTGGCCGGCGAAGACCCAGGCCGTAGCGTCATCGTTCCGCCAACGCTGATCACCCAGAAGGACCTCAACGACAACGATATCAAGAACATGGAAGAACTCGGCGCCAAGCTGCCGCAGTTCGCCCATGCCGATGTCGCCATGCCGGCGTGGATGCCGAACCCGAACGCCAAGTAAACCACCCCCCAGTGGTAAACTCAGGGCGGCCTTCGGGCCGCCTTTTTTTGTTGATGCCCAAGGCCTTGCAGGGTCGGGACGGTCTGCCCCCTAGTTCTTTATAAGCCCGAAAGATAAAGGCCGCTTGCAGCGGATGACTGCAAGCGGCTTTCCAGATTGTTGGCGGCTCCTTAAGAGCTTACCGCATCGCCGCGGCAATATTTCCGCCATCGACAGTGGTCACGTCGGCGGTGGTGCGCTCGGCCAGCGCCTGATGCACGAAGGCTTGGGCAACATCGTCGGCCGTCACCTCAAGGCCCAGCAGATTTCCGCCCATGTAATCCTTGACCGATAGGCCGCGTGCGGCCGAACGGTTCGCGATCATCTCGTCATTGAGCAGGCCGGAGCGGATGCGGTCGGCATTGACGGCGTTGGAGCGGATGCCGTCCTTGCCGTGCTCCAGAGCATACTGGCGCGACAGGAACAGCGCCGCCGCCTTGGGCAAGCCATAGGCGCCGAAATTGGCACCGGGATTGACCGCCTGCTTGCTGGCATTGAACAGAAGAACGCCGCCGGTCGCCTGTTCCTTCATGATCCTGACCGCGTTCTGCGCCACGCTCTGGTGCGAGAAGAAATTGAGCTCGAAGCTCTTACGCAGCAGGGCATCGTCCATGGTGGCAATCGGGCTTTCCCAGGCAGCACCCGCATTGGAAATGACGATATCGACGCCGCCATAGGTGGTGACGGCGGCATCGAACGCTGCGCGCACCGACGCCACGTCGGTGACGTCGCAGGCAAGGCCGATGGACTGGTTGCCGATCGACTTTGCAACCACTGCAGCCCTGTCGCCGTCGAGATCGAGCACCACGACATGGGCACCTTCACGGGCGAAGGCTTTCGCGGTGGCCGCACCGATGGCCCCTGCACCTCCGGTAACAACCGCGACCTGGCCGGTGAACGGCTTGGCCTTGGCGCCGGCGAGTTTTGCCTGCTCCAGCGACCAATATTCGAGATCGAACAGGTCCGGCTTGCTGACCGGTTGGAAGCGCCCGATGGATTCGGCATCGCGGGCCGCCTCGATCCACATTTCTCCGACGTCAGCAGCGATCCTGGCATCTTTCAGGGTGCGGCCATGACCGAACATGCCGAGCCCCGGCACCAGCGTCAAACGCGGCATCGGATCGAGCATGATGCGCTTGATGTCGTCGCGTGCGTCATTCTGCGTGAAGTAAGTGGTGTAGTTTTCCGCAAACTTGGCAACACGCTCCGCGATGACCGCCTTGTATCCATCGAGGCCGGTGGCATCAGGTGCGGGTAGTACCATCGGTCCGGTCTTGATGCGGATCGACAGATCCGGCGTCGAAACTCCGCGCGACGCCATGTCCTCCACCTGTTCGGAATTGACGAAATCGAGGATTGCCGGCGAGGTGCGGAATTCGCCGATCATCCGGTCGTATCGGCCTTCTCCCTTGGAGACTGCGACGGCGCCGCGCAGCATGGCTGCGATGTCGTTGGGCTTGGCGAGGTTTGCGGGCAGGGCGGCCGGGGTGAACGGGTTCTTCCCGTTGCCGGCGACGTAATCCTCGGCCAGCGTCACATAGTGGATCATCCGGTCATAGGCTTCCTTTGCGGTGGCGCCGAAGGTGAAGATGCCGTGCTTGTCGAGGATCAGGCCATCCACCGTCGGGTCCCTGTCGAAGACTTCGGCAGCCAATTTGGCGAGATCGAAGCCCGGCATGACATAGGGCACCAGCCCCATCTTCGGCCCGAACACCCTGGCGCTGACCTCCATGCTGCCCTCAAGGTCGGCAATCGCCAGAACGCCGGTTGAATGGGTGTGATCGACGAACTTGTGTGGAATGAAGGCATGCAGCAGCGCCTCGACGGACGGATTGGGCGAGGCCGGGTCGATCAGGTTGGCGCGCTGCAGGGTCACCATGTCCTCGTCGGAAAGCTTGGCCAGCTTGCGGGCCTTCAAGAGGGGCGCGATCTTGACGGCAGGCAATCCTGCGGGCTCGATGATGCCCATATCCCAGCCGCTGCCTTTCACGCAGAGAACGTCCCATTCGTCGCCGACGAGATCGCTGACTTTGGTCTTGACCGAGGTGTTGCCGCCGCCATGCAGCACCAATCGCGGATCACCGCCAAGCAGCCGTGTCGTATAGGTGCGCAGGGCAAGGTCACGATTGACGCCTTTGCCGGCATAGGCATCTACCATGGCCTCCGCATCGGTTTCGTTCCAGAGATTTTCCATTGTCTTCTCCTCCCTCGGACGGGTTCTAAGGCCCGGAGTGCCGGGCTATCGGGATGTATGAATGGGATGGCTACGTCGTGCGGCGATTGCGGCCTTCGGAATTCCAACGGGCGAGCAGCCGCCGCGCCATCGACGTTGTCACCACCAGATGCGAAGCGAAGCCGCCCTTGATCGCCGCCACCAGCGGTTCAAACTTGCTGTCTTCCTGCACCACCATCATGCGCTTGGCGATGGCCCGGATGGAGCCGAGATCGGCGGAAATGCAGCGCCGGTTATGGGCGCAATCGAGCCATTGGCCTTCTGTATCGATGATCTGGCCGGCGATCACGCCGGCAGCGCCGGCCTCACCCAGCGCATGCATTTCGGCGGGGGCAAGGGCGCCGCATTTCACCAGGTGACTATCGTCCTCGATGCCACCAACGGAATAGAGCGCAAGCTGGCAGTCTGAAATCGTCGCCATCTGTTCGCGGATCACCGGTTCGTTGCGCAGTGCGTCGGCCAGTTGCTCGGAACTGAGCACAAGCGGCGCATAGACGTTGATGCCCTCGGCGTTCAGACGGCGGGCGATCTCCGTCGTGCACTGGTCGGGCCGGTAAGAATAGGGTGCGCCGAGATTGCCGCAGAGTTGAACGACGGTCACCCCTTGCAGGTCGGCATAGGGCATGACATCGGCCAGATGATAGACGGTGCGGCCCCAGGCAACTCCGACGCGGTCGCCTTTGTTGATCAGTTCGAGAAAGACGGCGGCTGCAACGACAGGCATCTCCGCTGTCGGATCCATGGCATGGCGGTCCTCCGGCACGATCCAGACGGAGGCAAGCCCGAGTGCATCTTCCAACTCACGAGCCAGCACGTCACCGGCAAAAAGCTGCGTCGAGGTGGAGATATTGACGATACCCGTCTCACGCGCGCGGCGCAGATAGGTGGCGACCGAGGCACGGGAAATGTTCAGATGCTGCGCCACTTCGTCCTGCCGCAGACCGTGGGTATAATAGAGCCAGGCGGCCTTGTGCAGAATCTGATCTGTAGACCGGGCTGGCATCATTTCTCCTTCGATAGCTTGATATTAGACAATAGTCACGGGGTTTGACAAAAGTCAAACATTGTCTTCCGGACCGGCTTTGGGCTTCCCGGAGCTGCTTTAATTTCATCGGGCCTTTGACGTCTCTTCTCCTTTGCTGACCAGGGGAACCGCGATGTCGCCGGTAACTCGGGCAAATGCGCCAACCTTGATCACGCCTCTGGGTATTCATCACTTGCATCATGGGATTTTGGTAAAACGTTCGAGAAAATCGAATAAGAATCATTCGGTTTCGATTGACGGGGCGTCCCATGACACTTGAGCAGCTGCGCATTTTCGCCGAAGTCGCACAACGCGAGCACATTACCAATGCAGCCAAGGCACTTAACATGACGCAGTCGGCCGTCAGCGCTGCGGTCAGTGCCCTGGAAACGAGGCACGGGGTCAATCTTTTCGATCGCGTCGGCAGATCGATCGTCCTCAATCAGGCCGGGCGGGTTTTTCTCAATCAGGCGCTTTCGGTTCTATCGCAGGCGAAGGCTGCGCAAGCCGCGCTCAATGATCTCGCCGGACTGATGCGTGGCGAGCTTTCAGTCATGGCCAGCCTGACGGTTGGCGGATACTGGTTGCCGAAGCGGCTGGCGCGCTATCATGCTGCGTATCCCGGTGTCACGCTGGAGGTTCGCATGGGCAACACGGAGGCGGTGGCTGATGCTGTCGATGCCGGGCTTGTCGAACTCGGCCTCGTCGAAGGCCCCGTCGATCGCCCAATGCTGTTATCGCGCATCATCGCCACCGACGAGATGATTGTCGTGGTATCACCCGATCATCCCTGGGCGGAACGCACGCCCATATCAGCGGCAGAGCTTGCCGCAAGCCGGTGGATCGTCCGCGAACCGGGATCGGGAACCCGGCGCTCCTTCGAGGACATGCTAACCAGTCAGGGCATCGTTTCCAGCGCTCTCGATATTGCGATCGTTCTGCCGGCGAACGAGGGCATGCTTGGCGCCGTCGAGGCTGGCTTTGGAGCGACCTTTGTCTCACGAAGCGCTGCCTCGTCCCAATTGCGGGGAGGCTTGCTGGTCGAGGTTGCATTTCCGGCAATGCCGAGGCCTTTCTATCTTCTTCGCCATCAGTCGCGCTATCGCAGCAAGGCAGCAGAGATGTTTGAAAGCCTGATCTCATCGGAGTAAGGTCGCACCCAAGTCTCTGCGGCCGCTGCGTGCCAACATGGCGATCACGTTAAAGCAATCGATTTTAACGAATGGTATAACCATTATTATGCGTTGGAATCGAATATTCGGCCTTGTTATTTTCCCGTCGTCCCACGGGAGAAAGAACATGGTTGAGCTTATGACCTCGGCGCCAGACCGTCACCTTGCCGGCATTCGCATCAACGATCGCCGAGACATTATCCGCCAGTTCACGCCGAACTGGTTTGCCGCGACGATGGGAACCGGAATCCTCGCAATTGCCCTGGCGCAGTTTCCGGATCTCCCTTTTCTTTTTCAGGCGGGCCAAACGCTGTGGCTGCTCAACATGCTGCTGTTTGCCGTCTTCACCGGCCTCTATGCTGCCCGCTGGATTCTTTACTATCGTGAGGCACGCCGTATCTTTAGCCATCCGGTTGTTTCCATGTCGCTTGGCTGCGTACCGATGGGGCTTGCAACCATCATCAACGGTTTTCTCATTTTCGGCGTTCCCCATATCGGCGTGGCGGCGGTCGTCATTGCGAAAGGCCTGTGGCTGGTTGATGTCGGCCTTGCGCTTGCCTGCGGATGGCCATCCATAAGCTGCCGCCGGTCAGCATGGTGGCATCAAGCTGGCTTGCCCTTGGCCCGATCGGCACAGGCGCCCTTGGATTGTTGCTCATCAGCCAGAATGCCCCGGCGGTCCTTGAGGCCAACGGCCTTGGTCCCGTCGCCCAGGCCATGGGTGGCGCCAGCCTTCTCGCGGCCATCCTTCTTTGGGGATACGGCATCTGGTGGCTTGCAACGGCGTTGCTGATCACCTTGCACGTTGCGCGCCAGGGGCTGCCTTTCAACATGGGATGGTGGGGTTTCACCTTCCCCCTCGGGGTCTATGCCGTCGCAACCCTGCACTTATCGGTGGTTCTACCAATTCCGGCACTCGCGTTCGCTGGCGCTGCACTTGTGGCAATGCTTGTCTGCGTCTGGCTGATCGTTTCTGTGCGAACGCTACAAGGCGCCTGGGACCGCTCCCTGTTTGTCGCGCCCTGCCTTCATGAAGATTGACCGAGACCCGCCTGGGCCAACACGTCAAACGGAGATGACATGACGTTCAAGATAAAAATCACACGTGTTCTGCGCGTACCCATACTCTGTTTTCTGGCTGCCGGTATGCTCTTCACAAGGCCAGCCTATGCGGACCCGATGGCCGGGGTTCTGGAGCCGAAAATCATCCCTGACACGTTCCACGGCGAGGCTGCAGCCCCTGTGACGCTGATTGTCTATTCGTCGCCGACCTGCAGCCATTGCATCGAATTTCACGAAAGCAGTCTCCGGGCGATCGAGGAAAAATACGTCAAGCGCGGCGTGCTTAAAATCTCGATGCGGCCTTTCATGCGAAATTCGCTCGATGCCGTCATTTTCATGATTGCCTCTTCCAGAGGCGCCGGGCGTTTTGACGAGACGGTCTCTGTGTTCATGAGCAGGATGGATGAGATCTCGGCGGCAGGCGAGGGCACGGAGGCTGCGGTTCGCAAGGTCGCAGGCGACATCGAAATCGACCGCCTGGCATTCGACCGGGCCGTCTCCAACCAGCTCTATCTCGATCAATTGACGAGAGCGACGAACGAAGCACGCGACCTCTTCGGTGTGACAGGCACGCCATCGTTCTTCGTCAATGGCAGACAGGTCGTGTTGAAGGACAGCTTCGCCGAGATCGGTCAGGCCATCGATGCGGCGGTTGCAGGCCGCTGAATGATCGAGCCGCTTGAGGCAAATCCGGTCCAAAGCTGCCGGAGGTAGCCTTCGCCAAGCAGCACGACAGAATGAATGAGGCACTCCGCCGGAATCAGGAGCCCCGGGCCCTCCCAAAGGCGGAGCCTGATGGCCCGCTCCGCATCGGAAAGTCATTTCGAAGGGCTTTAGATGCGAGCTGCGCCTCCCAAGAGCCGACTGGAGAAAAATTTCAATTTCCGAAAATCTGACGGTGTTCTTTGTTGAGGGATTGGCTGGAGGGTTTTGAGCGATGATCTCCAAAATTATGTATCTTGCGCTGGGTTTCCTGGTCACGGGCACCCTGCTGATGGCGACAAGCGCGCTCGCCCCACGGGATGTCCATCTGAGCAAGATGGGCCGTTTGACAGGCACTACCGCACCCGGCGGTTTCGTGATGGAACGCTTCGCTGGATAACTAGCACCCGGTGAGGTTAGCCGTTTTGACCAGCATTGCCAACAATGCGGCCTCAATCCGCACTGGCAGTCGTGGCGGTAGGTAAAAACGCTACCCTTCCCAACTTGTGCCCATCACAACGGATATAGCATTCGCCGCCGTCGAAAAGTCTGGCGCTACATGAATGCCGGCACTCGAAGATGGGTCGTGATCAACGGCTGAATGCCTACCGGCACGCTGCTGTTATATCGTCACCTGCTCGCCGATCTCCACCACCCTGTTGGTCGGGAGATAGAAATAATCAGATGGGTCAATGGCCGTCTCAGCCATGGCGATGAACAGCCAGTCCTGCCAGGCAGGCAGCCCCGAATTGGGGTCGCCCACCAGCTTGCGCCGTCCAATATAGAACGATGTCGACATGATCTCGAACTTGAAGCCAGCTTTCCGGCACAGGCCCAAGGCCTTGGAGACGTTTTGCGTTTCCATGAAGCCGAACTTGAGTTCCACCTTGGTGAAGCGTTCGGAAAGTTTGGTAATGACGAAACGCTGCTCGTCTGGAATGACGGGAACGCCTGCGGTTTTGATCGTCAGGATAACATTTTGCGCGTGAAGGACATGATTGTGCTTGATATTGTGCAGAAGCACGCTTGGCACCTTGTCCGGTACGCCTGTCAGGAAAACCGCCATTCCGGGAACTTCCGCCGGAGCGTGCTCAGACTTGCGCTCGATGGACGCGATGAATGTGTCCAGCGGGACATGATTGCGTTCGGCCTTTTCGCGCAGCAGTAGCGTGCCTTTTCTCCACGTCCACATCATCACCATGATCGTGGCGGCGATCAGCACGGGAACATAGCCGCCATCGTGTACCTTGAGAAGATTGGCGCCGAGGAACACGCATTCCAAAAGAAGAAGCGGCAGCAGGACAACGACTGATGTCAATGTCGACCAGCCCCAGAAAACGCGAACGAACTGGAACGCCAGCAGCGTCGTGACAACCATGGCTCCGGTTACCGATATACCATAGGCCGTCGCAAGCGATTCAGAATCGCCGAAAACGAAGATGAGAAGCAGGACGCCGAAAAGCAGTAGCGTATTGACCGCCGGAACATAGATCTGGCCGGTATTCGTTTCCGATGTGAAGCAGATTTCCAGACGCGGCAGGAAGCCCAGATGGATGGCCTGCCGTGCCAGCGAAAAGGCCCCCGTGATCACGGCCTGGCTGGCGATGATCGTTGCGGCTGTTGCCAGGATCACGACCGGCAGCAGCGCCCATTCGGGAAACATCAGATAGAACGGGTTGCTTGCTGCCGATGGATCGGAAAGAACCAGCGCTCCCTGGCCGAGATAATTCAATGCGAGGGCCGGAAACACGATGATGAACCACGCCCACTGGATCGGGCGGCGGCCAAAATGGCCGAGATCGGCATAAAGAGCTTCCGCACCGGTCACCGTCAGAAAGACCGCACCCAGCACGATCAGGCCGACAAAACCCGCTTCCCAGACGAACCACAGCGCGTAGAACGGATTGAGGGCATTCAGGATCGTAATGTCATCGGCAATATGGGCGATCCCGCCTGCAGCCATGGCCATGAACCATAGAAGGGTGATCGGTCCGAAAAAATTGGAGACGGCCGCGGTTCCGCGTGACTGGACTGCGAACAGCAACACCATGATCGTCGCAGAGATCGGCAGCACGTAGTCTGCCAGGGTGGGGGTGACAAGTTTCAATCCCTCGACGGCCGACAACACCGAAAGCGCAGGCGTGATCATCGCGTCGCCGATGAACAGCGCTGCGCCCATGATCCCTGCGAGAAACAACATCGTCGTATAGCGGCTGGCCTTTTTCATCAGCAGCGCCAGAAGCGAAAGCGTGCCGCCTTCGCCGTCATTGTCGGCCCTCAGCAGGAACAGGACATATTTGAACGTGACGATAATCGTCAGCGTCCAGATCATCAGCGAAATCAGCCCGATGACTTCGTCATGTGTGACACCGTCATGGGCGAACGGTCGCAAAGCTTCGCGGAATGCGTAAAGCGGACTTGTGCCAATATCTCCATAAACAACCCCCACCGATCCGAGGATGAGCACGAGGAATTTGCGAGTTTCCGGCGTTTGGGAAGGCGCGTGGTCGGTGGACGAGCTCATTTTATCTCCAGCTCACGTGGAGCGCTGTGTGCAATGCAATGATAGAATCATATGGAGCGTTCTATCGCAATCCGCAATCGACCTCTGCGGGCCGCCGTAAGTTTATCCCGAAGCCAATGTTTTGCATCGCTCGAAGACATAAGGGCGAACAACAGAAGGCTGCGACCAGCTATGCTGGCCGCGATAGGCACGGCGCCTTGCAACAGCCGGAAGGTCCTGCACAAGGGTTAGCGCAGGCCGGAGACGCCGAAACGAGCCGGGCTGTCGGTCATATTGACGTCCCGCGCGTTGGCAATTTCCTCTATGATCGGACAATCCGGGCGGTCGTTTCCCTGGCAGGTGTTGGCGAGGTGTTTCAATGTCCTTGTCATGGCTGCAATGGCCGCCGCCTTGCGCTCCAATTCTGCGATATGCTCGAGGGCGACGGCCTTTACGTCGGCGCTGGCCCGCGACCTGTCCCGCCAGAGCGCGAGCAGTGGGTTCATCTGCTCGACCGAAAAGCCCAAATCCCTGGCGCCCCTTATGAACTGCAACGTGTGGATGTCGTTCTCGCTGTATGTGCGATAACTGGACTGCGACCGGTGCGCAGGGCTAATCAGCTTGATCTGTTCATAGTAACGGATCATTTTTGCCGAAACGCCGCTCACTTTTGATGCTTGCCCGATATTCATTGATGCGATCCTCAGGGGGTGACGAACGCCCGGCCAGAGCCGGGCACTCGATTTCAGGCGGGGTTTGTCCGGTGCAGGCGAAGAGCGTTGCCTATGACAAACACACTCGACATCGCCATGGCGGCGGCAGCGAAGACCGGAGACAGCAGGGTTCCTTTCACGGGGTAGAGCGCGCCGGCGGCGACAGGGATCAGCACGACATTGTAGGCAAATGCCCAGAACAGGTTCTGCTTGATGTTGCGTATCGTCGCCTGGCTCAGGGCAATCGCTTTGGATTGACAGTGGCATCAATCACGCCCGCAACGCCCTTTAGGGCTTTCTCGACGCGCCGGACGCAGGACGCGCAGGACATTCCCTCTATATCAAACGAGGTCGATAGCGGCGTTGCCATTGCGCGTTCTATTTTTTCATGGTGCAGTCATAGGACGGTCCTCATTGAGCTGCATCTAAACGTAATCCTTCCCATGGTGGGAAGGTCAAGCGATATTTCATAAAGCATGCCGGCTTGCCGGAGCACCTCCGTCAGACCGTTCGAAACGGATGTGAAGACAATGCGGTAATCCATCCGGAGGTCCGCTGCGATGCAGGCCTGTGTCCCTCGGCCGAATTTATCGGTCATACATATTTTAACGCTCCTGATCTTTTGTCGGCAGCCTCGAGCGAATGGCGTTCAAGCACCTGCAAGCCCTTGTCCGCAGGGCCGAAAAGGATGAATTTGCCGTCGTTCCGGCGATTGTCGCGCGCGCGCGGCCCCCCACGGAAATTCCGTGAGAAATGGCGGCTGGAAAGGGCTGATTAACCTTTATTTTCTATTGAAATAGGGTGTGCCCATTGCCCGTGAATTTTGAGTGAGCAGGTTCCTATGCGTCTTTCCCGAACCAATTTTTCGAATGCCTTCGACAATACGGGAGAGCAGGCCGCAAGCCCTGACAATCAACTGGGGAAGGCCGAGTTCCAGCGCCGTATCTATGGTGCCCCTCTGGAGGCGAAGGCTGACGAAGGCTTGTATGAAGCCGACACCGATGCGATGGCCGAAATTGAGGGCAGGGGCGATGCCCCCGTCTGGCAAAGTGCGTTCGTGCTCGGCCCGAACGTACGGTTTACCCGGACACCGGAAAGCGTCTATTCGAAGCGGCCAGCTGCGGATGGGACCAAGGAAGCGGAAACCCAGGATGTCGTCGCCGATCCGGTAGAGCCGCGCTATGAACCTGCGGATGCCGCCTGCCCGCCGGTGGCTGAGCCGCTTCATTCGGCAGCTCAGGTGGAGGAGCCCGCGTCCGGCATCCAGCTGCTTTCGCTCCGTTTGAAACACGAAATCGAAATGCAAGCCGCGGCATCGTCCGTCGAGGCAGAGACAGATCAGGCCGACATCGATCTTGCCTGTTTTCCCGCCGAGGACCGTGTTGTCCCCTCGGATGTCTCTGAACTGGTATCTGTGCGGCACAGTTCCTTTCTGCATGTCTCTGACGAGGTGTTCTGGGACACGATGGATATGGAAGCCGACATGGATGCCCTGGTACCGGCGTTGCGGTGGCAGCCGCCGGCCTATCAGCCCGCACCCAATTCAGTAACCGGGCTGTACCGCGAAATCGGAATCAAGCTGGCCGATCGCCGGGTTTCGGCGCCAGTGTTGCGGATGCCGGTGATTTCCGAACCTGTTTCCCCCCCTGTCGCTGCCCAGACGCCGCTGCAGATGAAGGAGCTGGTGAGCGAAGAGCCCGAATTGCGTATTACAGCCGCAGACGCGCCCATTGAGACAGCGCGCGTTGCAAAGCCGCCTGTGACCTCACTCCGGCCTATCCGGGCAGTGCGCCCGGATACCTTTATCGCTGTTCCGGATTTGGCCGTAGACGGGGGCAGCGGTGAATATGTGTTCCCGCCAGTGACGCTGCTGCAGGAACCGGCAGTCCAGGAGACGGCTGTTATCACCCAGGAGGCCCTTGAACAGAGTGCCGGCTTGCTGGAGAGCGTGCTGGAAGATTTCGGGGTGCGGGGCGAGATCATCGATGTCCGCCCGGGACCGGTCGTTACGCTTTACGAATTCGAGCCGGCGCCAGGCGTAAAGTCATCGCGCGTCATCGGTCTGTCCGACGATATCGCCCGTTCGATGTCGGCCTTGTCTGCCCGTGTCGCTGTCGTGCCCGGCCGCAACGTCATTGGCATCGAACTGCCAAACCCGGTGCGTGAAACCGTCTATTTCCGCGAGTTGATCGAATCCGAAAACTACGAGGAAACCCGGTTCAAGCTGGCGCTGTGCCTCGGCAAAACCATCGGTGGTGAGCCGGTCATCGCCGAGCTTGCCAAGATGCCGCATCTTCTGGTTGCCGGCACGACCGGTTCGGGCAAATCCGTCGCCATCAATACGATGATCCTGTCCTTGCTCTACCGGCTGAAGCCGGAGGAATGCCGCCTGATCATGGTCGATCCGAAGATGCTCGAACTGTCGGTTTACGACGGCATTCCGCATCTCCTGACCCCCGTCGTCACCGATCCGAAAAAAGCGGTCATGGCGCTGAAATGGGCCGTGCGCGAAATGGAAGACCGTTACCGCAAGATGTCGCGGCTCGGCGTGCGCAATATCGATGGCTACAATGCGCGCGCGGCGTTGGCGCGGTCAAAGGGCGAAACAATCCTGTGCAGCGTGCAGACCGGGTTTGACCGTTCGACCGGCGAAGCCGTTTTCGAACAGGAAGAAATGGACCTCGCGCCGATGCCTTACATCGTTGTCATCGTCGATGAGATGGCCGACCTGATGATGGTTGCGGGCAAGGAGATCGAGGGCGCGATCCAGCGGTTGGCGCAGATGGCCCGTGCCGCCGGCATTCATCTCATCATGGCGACCCAGCGTCCGTCCGTCGATGTCATCACCGGCACGATCAAGGCTAATTTCCCGACGCGGATTTCCTTCCAGGTCACCTCGAAGATCGACAGCCGGACAATCCTCGGCGAACAGGGCGCGGAACATCTTCTGGGGCAGGGGGACATGCTGCACATGGTCGGTGGCGGGCGGATTGCCCGCGTTCATGGGCCGTTCGTATCGGACGAGGAAGTCGAAAAGGTCGTCGCCCATCTGAAGACGCAGGGCCGCCCGGAATATCTGGGCACTGTCACCGAGGATGCCGAAGAGATCGAGGAGACCGCCGAAGAAGACGCCGCAGTCTTCGACAAGGGTGCGATGGCCGAGGAAGACGGCAACGACCTCTACGACAAGGCGGTCAAGGTCGTCCTGCGGGACAAGAAATGTTCGACCTCCTACATCCAGCGCCGCCTGCAGATTGGCTACAACAGAGCCGCGTCTCTGGTCGAGCGGATGGAGCGGGAAGGCCTGGTCGGACAGGCCAACCACGTCGGCAAACGGTCGATCCTCTCGGCGGCAGGCCGAGAACCGGTCGAGATGCCAGCCGCAGACGAAGAATAGGGGGCTAGTGCGGTCAGTCACCCGAATTTGACCGCACGGGCAATGTCCGAACGAAATCGCGTCGTTTCCTCCCGCCGTTTTCCCTCGTCCGGAATGCGCAGAAGATAGGAAGGGTGGACGGTAACAAGCATCGACCGGTCCGTGCCGAGTTGCACGATCTGACCGCGCAGGTCCGATAGGCGTTGCCTGCTATCCGTGAGGGCCATCAGGGCCGTTGCTCCCATCGCCACCACCAGCTTTGGCTTGATCAGCGCCAGCTCCTGCGTCAGCCACCATTTGCAGTGCTGAACCTCGCCCATGTCCGGTTTCTGATGAATGCGGCGTTTGCCGCGCGGCTCATATTTGAAATGCTTGACCGCATTGGTGACGTAAGACCGTATGTCCGTCTTCGAGACTGAGGTGGCTCGTCCTACACTTGTCTTCCGAGGGTTGCTCGGATAGGCCGAGCCGATCCTCACGACAGGAGGACGAGCCGTGG